>Ga0208919_1000626_pt1 | contig 22904 bp, 42 predicted proteins | sample 4_EtaG_FD_184076 | JGI IMG/M metagenome (GOLD analysis project Ga0208919, IMG submission 184076) | Marine viral communities from the Subarctic Pacific Ocean - 4_ETSP_OMZ_AT15127 metaG (SPAdes) (version 3) | ecosystem: Environmental > Aquatic > Marine > Oceanic | place: Pacific Ocean | collected...
TGGCTGAAGCGTTGAGGCGTAGGGGTTTGCCGGAGGCGCGGAAGTACGCGTTGGGTGACGCGTTGCGGTCGTTTACGGACATCGTGGCATCGAGGTAGAGAAGATGACAGATACAGCAGCAGATACAGGGTTTCCCGGCATGGGGCCAGTCACATCCGCTTCACCAGAACTGCCCGCCGTTCCTGACGACGCAGCTACAGGGTTTCCCGGCATGGGGCCTGAGACAGGTGTGGTTGTAACCGAAAGTTTGCCCCTGACTGGAGCGGAGATCGAAGCCTACGCAGCAGAATTCGGGTACGCCGCCTACTGGCTAAACCACGTCGAACTCGGACCAATCATCCGGCAAGCCGCCGACGAAGAATGGACCCAAGCCAAACTGTTAGCCGCAATCCAAGCGACCGACTGGTGGCGGGACCACGAAGACGCCGACGTGAAATTCCAGTTGCTGGAACAGAGCGAACCGGCTGAGGCCGAAGCGCAGCTCGCTGACGCCCGCCAACGAATCGAAACCGAAGCAACCAGCCTCGGCGTCACCATCGACCCGGCACGCCTAGACGAAATGGCACGCCACTCGATCATCTGGAACTGGACGGTCAGCGACCAGTCCAACGCCATCCTCGGTGAAGCAAAATGGGAACCCGGCGCAGCCGAAACCGGCACCATCGCAGGCAACGTCCGCCGCATCAACAAACTCATCGGCGACTACCAGGTGAACGTCACCGCAGATCAGGTGGAAGAGTTCGCTCAAAACCTGTACTTGGGTGCCATCACCTTGGAAGGCGTTGAAGCGGAGTTCGCTAACCAAGCCAAATCGATGTACCCGCACTTTGCGGACAGGATCGATTCCGGGTTTTCACCTAGAACGATTTTCTCTCCGTACAAGCAGCACGTCGCGACGTTGTTGGACATGCCGGTCAACCAGATCGACTTGTTGGGTGACCCGAGGTTCCAGCCGATCATCGACACGGTGGATGACAAGGGTGAGCATCGGGCGATGACGCTTTCGGAAGCGGGCCGGTATATCCGCACGTCGGAGCAGACGAGACCGTTGTGGGAGAAGACACCTGTGGCGAAGAACCAGGCAAGGCAGTTGGCTTCGTTTATCGGTAAGAAGTTCGGGAGGGCCGCCTGATGGCTGAAAGATACGGCGAAGGCAGTTTCACCAACGAGGGGACGCTCACGTTTGACGAGTACGCCTCCGAGGTGAACCCGACCGGGGAGACTCAACCACAGAATCTGTTCACCACTAGCCGCGCACAGTACGACGCGTTTATTGAAGCTGGTGGAGACCCGGCCAACGCCACGTTTGTGGACACTTCCTCAACGGCGGCTCTTGACGCCTTCTACCAGGATGAAGCCGGGTTGCATGGGGACGAGGTTGGTCGGGTTGAGGTTCCCGGCGAGACCACTATCACCTACGCCGACGGGTCTACAGCCACATTCGCTACAGATCTCAACGGGTACCGGCTGTCAGAGGTGCCGATCAGGACGACGCCTGTCGCGCCCGTCACCCCCGAGCAACTTCCCGGCGATGACAACGAAACCGCTTCCTCGATCATCCGAGACGCCCTCAAGGACTACGGGCTAGAAGGACTCCTAGACGACACCAACCTTCGACTCATCGACCGGTGGGTCGAAACCGGAGACATGGACGCCGTATGGGCTTCCGTCCGAGAGACCGCCACCTACCAGCAGCGATTCCCCGGCATGCAGGCCCTCATGGACGCAGGACGCGCCATCACCGAAGGCACCTACGTCGAACTGGAACGCCAGTACACATCGGCCCTGCGGGCATACGGGATGCCGGAAACCTTCTACGACAGTGCAGACGATTTCGCTGACCTCATTGGCGGCGACGTGTCGATCAACGAGTTCACGCAACGAGTCGCCACGGCGTTCCAAGCAGCCAACCAGACGACTCCAGAGGTCCGCACTGCGCTGGAGACCTACTATGGGCTAAACGACAGCGACCTTGCTGCGTACTACTTGGACCCGGAGAGAGCGCAAAACATTTTTGAAGAACGGGAACGTCTTGGTACCGCGCGGATCGGTGGCATAGCCGCCGAAACCGGTTTCGGTTCCATCGCCCGTGAGACCGCCGAACGCCTACGGGAAGCGGGGGTCACTGATGCACAAGCTCGTCGGGGGTTCCAAGCGGTGGCGCAGTCCACGCTCGCTGAAGAAACGGTTGGTGATGTAGGAGACATCACCCGTGCCGAGTTGGCTGGGGACGTGTTCGGCACGGACCCTGAAGCTGCTCGGCGTGTCGAGGAACGTCGTCAACGACGGTTGGCTGAGTTCAACCAGGCGGGCGGACCAGCGATGACTCAAGGCGGATACATAGGGCTAGGCGCGGCGCAGTAGTAGTCGTGTTGTCCCGATTGGCGGCGGGATGATTGAACGGATCAAAGCGGCACAGCCGCATACACATCTAATCGGCACTTTTCTTGGTTGTCTTACGGCAATGACCAAAGGCGATCTGACATCGATCACAGGAGACCATTGGGTCAACGCTCTGCGGTCAGGTGGTTGGACGGCGGCGATTTCGACCGTTGTGGCCGCAATTGGTGTTCGTGTAAATGAGTGGACTCGGGCTTTGCTTTGCGGCATGACGACCTTCGGCGTGGAAATGGTCGCCCAGTCACCCACTTACGGGACTTCAAGATCAGATATTGCGGAGACATCTCTCTTCGCTGCGGCGATAGCGACTGTTTTGGCTTTGATCGCTGGTCGGATGTTCAACAAACTGTTACTCGACTATTCGTAGTTACCCGTGTGTAACTAGTGCTAAGGTAACGGGCAGACACGAAACGGCCGCAGTCCGCTTGCCCTGTGAGAGCTGTTGTGACAGCCACCATCTTCTCGCCTCCCGAGAAGATGCGAACGGAACAGGGAGCGGACATAGATGACCACCGAAACAGACGAGTCTGAGGTTGTCGAACTAGACGAGAACGGCGAACCGAAACGCAACTTCCGCAGAGTGCTGGAAGAGCGGGCGCAGTCAGCAGAAGCCCGAGTGGCTGAACTGGAAGCATCCCTCCAAGGTCTGCAAAAGGCAGAAGCGTTCCGGTCGGCAGGGATCAACCCGGCAGATACCCGTCAGGCGTACTTCGTAAAGGGGTACGACGGCGAGATGGAAGCCGATGCGATCCGCACCGCAGCAATCGAGGCAGGTTTCATCTCAGATGGGCCTCCGCAAGCTGAACCGAACGTGGTTCCTTTTCCTAACCAGGGGGAGGCAGCCACACTCCGCGAGGAGTTAGCGGCGCAGCAAAGGATCGCTGAGGCCGGAGTTCAGGGCCAGCCGGTGACACCACCGGACCTGAATGACCAGATCCGTTCAACGAAGACCGAGGCGGAGCTGAAGGCCCTGCTTCGTTCTCAGGGTGTCGAGATCGACGTTCAAGGGTGAGTTTGTTCCTGTCCCCCTGGAGTACCAGTTAAATGGCTTATACCCAGAAGTCGTCGCTAACCAGCGACCAGACTGCCTTTGAGCAGTTGGCGTACTTCGCGCTGCGGAAGCAACCGCTGCACGAGGATTACGCCAGCGTCAAGGCAACCCGGCAGTCCCATCGTGGATCTGCCGTCCAATTCACAATTTACGACAATCTCGCTCAGGCCACTTCGGCTCTGACCGAAACGTCGGATGTCACAGCCGTCGCAATGGGCGACTCGACTGTCTCAGTCAGCTTGGTGGAATACGGCAATGCCGTGGTGACCACCGCTGCACTTCGCGGCCAGTCGTTCCTGAACGTCGATTCGGATGCAGCCAACGTCGTTGGCTTCAACGCAGCCGACTCGCTGGATCAGGTCGTCGCCAATGTCCTGTACGCAGGCTCGAACGTCAAGTACGTCGGTCAGTCCAGCCGGGGCGCTCTCGTCGCTGGGAACAAGATCACGTCTTCGATTGTTCGTGAGCAGGTTGCTGCACTTCGCAGCGCTGCCGCACCGACTTTCGACGGCGGAACCTACATTGGTTTCATCCACCCGGATGTCGCCTACGACATGATCGAGGGTACGGCTACGACCGACCTCAGGAGCTTCCAGATTCGTTTGGACGCTGAAGGAGTCCGCAAGGGTTCCATCGGCCAGTTCGACGGTGTGGACTTCATTGAGACCCCTCGGGCGCTGCTCGTCGCTGACGGCGGCAACAGCAATGTCGATGCCTACGGCACCGTCATTATCGGCCAGCAGGCAATCGCCAAGGGCTTCTCAACCATGTTTGGTGAGAACCCGTCGGTGGTGTTCGGTCCAGTGACCGACAGCCTGCGTCGCTTCCAGCCTGTCGGCTGGTACGCGATGTGCGGTTACGGCCGCTTCCGCGAGGCTTCGATCCGCAGGATCGAATCGTCCTCCAGCATCGGGGCTAACTAGTCCCAATGAGGTCTGACGGCGGGGATTGTCGGTTGGCAAGCCCGGTGATCCCCGCCAGTCAACCTTGCGGAGTTGCCATGTACCAGGTGAAGAAGAAGAAGCGGAAGCCGAGGGGCCGGTAATGGGCCGGTACTCGTCAGTCGCGATTCTCACCAAACGTGGGACTTCTAAGAAGACGAAAGTTCAACGCGACTCCGATGGTTCTGTCGGAGGAGTACAGACCGAACACTGGGATGGCCGGGTAGATGCTGCCGTGGCCCCTGAAGCGGTCGAGCTGAAGGTCGTCCAGGGAGGTGACCGGTAATGGCTGTTTCAGCCAGCGGGCTTTTTGTGCCCACGTTTTTAGATGTTCTTGATGCCACACAGTTGGCGGTGAATCTTGTCGGCGACACGGTGAAGGTCGCCATGATCACCAACAGTTCGACGCCGAATTTTGACACGCATGACCACTGGTCGGATCTGTCAAGCAACCAGGTGTCGGGGACGAACTACACGTCTGGTGGTGTCGCTTTGGCGAACAAGGCGTTGACGGGGTCTTCGGGCACGATCAAGTTCGATGCTGATGATGCGTCGTGGTCTTCGTCAACGATCAGCAGCGCCCGTGCGGCGGTCGTGTATGACGACACGCTGACGAACGATCCTTTGGTGTGCCTTGTGAATTTCGGGGCGGACTATTCGTCTGCCAACGGGACGTTCACCATTACTTGGAATGCGTCGGGCATATTCACGCTCGACCTGACTCCGTAGGGGTAGAGGCATGGCAACTGCGTATCCGGGTGCGTTAGACGCGTCGAATAGTCAGCTACGGACTGATATCAGTTCAACTGACGATCTTGATGCAAGCGGGAAAGAGCATGACGTGATGCACGTCAATGTTCATGGTGCCGCTATTGCTTTGGAGACGAAGCTGGGTACGGGGTCTTCGACGCCGGTAAACAAGGCGGTGCTGGTTGGTGATGGCACCGGTTCGTCTGCTTGGGATACGACGCCGACTATTGGTGGCGCGATGACTGTTGAGGGAACTATCACGGTCTCGTCGGGCGGCCTGAAGCTGGATAACCAAGACGCTGATGCCAACACCTTGGATTCGTATGAAGAGGGTTTGTGGACTGCGACCCTGACCTCGACCACATCAGGTTCGATCACGATAAACAGCGGTTTTGACTCGATGGCCTACATACGCATAGGCCGAATGGTGTTTATCCAGGGCACGATTGAACTCTCTTCGGTGTCCAGCCCTGTCGGAACGCTACGCCTCGGCGGCCTGCCGTTTGTGCAGGCTAACGACTTGACCGACCGTGCTGATCGGGGCGGCGGCGCAATCGTTACCGTTACGGAACTTTCAAGCGCAAGCACCGATGGCGTGTACTGCCACGGGCAGGTCAATGTCAGTTACTTCGACATCATCGGCGGTAACGGCGGCACCGCTAATCAGAGTTTGGCTGGGTATGTGGACGCTTCGACAAAGTTTGTCGTGTCCGGCTGTTACTACGCAGCAGCGTAAAAGGAGCGCATTATGTCACTCACTAAATCTGTCATTGTTGACAAAATCGAGGTTTTAGAACTGGGGCAGGTTGGCGTGCGAACGGCAACTTGTGTAACTGAAGACGGCGTTGAGTTGAGCCGTACATTTCACCGTCAGGTTCTGGCTCCCGGCGACGACACTTCCGGTCAAGACGGACGGGTGATCGCTATTGCCCAGGCGACTTGGACCGATGAGGTCGTGGCTGCGTGGGAGGCGTTCACCGCCACCCACGCCTAACAGACGACTTGGAGGGCGACTTATGGAAATTATCGCTCGTCCACAGTGGGGCGCGAAACGACCGAGGTGGACAACCCGGTTGCGGAAACCTGTAGACCACGTCTTCATCCACCACGGCGCAACCCTCCTTGAGGACAACTCTCAAGAGGGCGAATCTCGGATCTTGAGGGCTTACCAGCGTTACCACCTCCGTAAGGCTTGGGCGGACATCGCTTACTCGTTTGCTGTAGGGCCGATGACGGGAAACGTCTACGAGCTGAGGGGCTGGAACAACCGCCCTGGTGCGACGAAACATTGGAATCACCGCTCGTATGCGATCTGCATAATCGGTGACACCACCCGGCAGGAACTGTCCGACAAGGCCATTGAATCGATACAGAGTCTCCTAGCGGTTGGTGTGAACGCTGGCCTGATCACACCGAACTTTCAGATACGCGGCCACCGTGACGTAGCGAACAAGGATTGTCCGGGGAAACGCGCTTATGAGCGTCTAGAGGAGATGCGACCAAATTCTGAGGCGGCACAGCCTCCGGCTCTGGTGGCACCTTCGTTCAAACGGACGTTGAAGGTGCGGCGGCCGAGGATGAAAGACGACCTTGTCCGGTTTATCCAGTTAAAGGTCGGTCTTCCTATCACCGGGGTTTATGACCAGGTGACTGCTTGGCATGTCGGCCTTTGGCAACTCAAAACTGGTCTCACTGTTGACGGGGTTTTCGGCCCGGTCTCGTACAGGAAGATGTTCGGTGGAAGCTGAATGGATTTCTGCTTTCGGCGTGATCGGCGCCGCGTGTGTCACCGGGTTTTTCGCTGTTGCTTTACGACGGTTGACCCGCGACAACACCGATCAGCACAACCGCAGCATGGACAAGCTCGACTATTTGACAGACCGGGTAGAAGACGTTTCGCACAACGTGAACGGGTTGACCGGTTGGACGAAGGCGCACGAGGAACGGCACCGCTGGATCGAAGGCGACCGGGCTTCTGCGACCAAGGAGGACCGCTCTGATGGCGGGTCTTGATTATCGCCATGCCGGGATCGACTATCGCCACGCAACCTCGGACTACCGAGGAAGCATTGGCGCTGCCGTCTCACCCGCGGTCGTTGCCGCAGTCGCCGCGGTCCCGGCACCTACCGTTTCTGGTGCTGCCACTGTTGCTGCTGGCGTTGTTGCTGCTAGTGCTGGTGTCCCTGGCCCGACAGTTTCGACAATCGCTTCGGTCAGTGCTTCCGTTGTTGCTGGGGTTAGCAGTGTCGGTTCGCCGACGGTCTCAGGTACCGCCAACGCGGCTGTTTCAACAGTCGGTGTTGTCGGGGCTGTTCCCTCTGCGACAGCCTCTCAAACGGCCAATGCGACACCGGACACGGTGACGGCCACTGGTGGGGTTCATGAGGCTGATCTGGTGCGTCGAGTTGCGTTGACGACGACTGATTCGTTGCCGACGTTGGCTCCCGGCGAGGTCGGTTACCAGCCGTTCGCTGCGAACAATCGTTTGGCTCGCTTCTATTCGCCGCGTGCCCGAGGCGTCAACGTGTGGATCGCTGACGGTGCGGTTACGACGACTCAACCGGCGGATGCGTCCACCATCACCAGGACGCTTCACGGTGGTCACGAAGGCCCTGACGACCTGACTGATGCGGAGGCGGAACTACTTGCCGACGCTGGATACGCCATCAATGTGGAGGCAGCATGACAGTAAAGAATCGAGAAGATTGCACGCCGGAAGAGCTTGCTGAACGGGACGCGTTTGCCGAGAAGGTCCGGTCCATTTCGTTTGCTGCTTCTGCTATGCCGACACGGTCCAAAGCGGCCGACGAGAAGAAGGCGTGGCAGAAGATGGACAAGGACATGGACGCCTATAAGAGGCTCCGAGGCGACGGTGTGCAGCCTCCATCGATTCGCAATTCCGCCGACCTTGAATCTCGTGCTGAGACTAAGATGGAGATCGAATCTGGAACAGTGGTGCGGAATCGCAATGTCCGTAAGGCCACTGAAGAGCTGCTTGCCGACTGAGGACTGATACGGCATGACGGCGCAAGTGTGGATAGACCGCACCAGGGATCTCCTGTTGGGCGGAACGGTTGAGTCGATCAATCGTCTCAACGGGGATATCAACTCGTCAGTTTCCTCGTTTGCGGTGGAATTGGCCGCGGGGCCGATTGTGCCCGGAGTTCTCATCGAAGTCGGTACGGAGATGATGTATGTGACTTCGGTTGCGGGTCAGACGGTTGGTGTGATCCGCGGGTACGGCGGGTCGGAGGCGGCGGCGCATACCGGGACGGGGGCGTCTCCTGCGATTATTCGTGTCGCCCCCCAGTACCAGGCGTATCAGATCCTCGACGCCATCAACACCGACCTGCATGACCTGTCAGCGTTGGGGCTTTACCAGATCAAGACCGCTACTTTCTCTTTCGCGTCAGGGACCGACGGTTACAACTTGGCCTCTGACGCCCTCGGTGTGTACCGGGTGACGTACACAGACCCATCGGCTGACCAATCCGAACCGGAGGTGCGGAGGTTCTCCCTGCGCCGGAACCGGGACACTTCGACGTTTGCGTCGGGCGTGGCTCTCATTCTCCAAGATCCCCCGGTGTCAGGCCAGACCGTTCGCGTCGAGTACAAAGCGCCTTTCAGCACTTTGAGCGCAACCACCACCGCCCTTTCTACGACAGGGCTGCACACCGAGGCTTACGACCTGCCCGTGCTGGGCGCAGCCCTGCAACTGATGACGTTCAAACCGATTGCTCGGGAATCGGTGATGGTGCAGGCACCGATGCGGAGAGCCGACGAGGTTCCCCCTGGTGCGATCTCGGCGTCGATGCGAGACCTGAGGTTCCGGCGGGCAGAACGGATTGAAGCTGAGAAGGCTCGGTTGACGCAGCTCTACCCGACGACTTGGCTTCGTAGCGGGGAGTAGGCCGTGGCGGTCGCTCCGCGTTTTGACGTTTCCATTGACGGTCGCGAGTACCTCGTTGACATCGAGCGCTATCGCCGGTCCACGGTGCCAGCGCAGAAGCAGCAGCAGGACACGTCTGACGACGTTGGTGAACAGACCCTGTCGAACGTCGGCCAGTGGATTCGTTCCCAGTCGGACTGGTCGCGTGGAGCAGGCCAGGAGCATTACGACCTAGTTGATTCTGATCGGCGGCGGTTCCACACCAGCAAGAACGTGGATGTGTGGACGAAGGGTCATTTGTCGATCTGTAAGGCCCTTGAGTCGAAGCAGGCTGCTGGGACGAACACGAACCTGTATGCCCGCATCGTGAACGGCAGCGTCTTCTATTTCTCGGACGGGTCGGACATGAAGTACGGCAACCCGGATGCTGCACCGACGATCACGTTTTCGGCGTCAGCGCAGGGCGGCACGATCAAGGACTGGACTTCTGACGGGTCGCAGATCTATTCGGTTATCGGCACGGCGGTGAAGAAGGTCGCTGTTTCAAGCACCAGTGGTGCTTCGACCATCGGTTCGTTCGCTGGGGATGTCATCGAGTTCGCCAACGGCCGGTTGATATCCGCCGATGGGGCACGCATCGTGGAACTCAACTCGTCGGGCACGGTTTTGACGTTCGACAAGACACTGACCGGGACGTGTATCGCCATCAAGGGTGGTCCGCAAAGGATCTACGCGGCGTACAACGTCAACGGACAAGGCATCCTGTACTCGATTGGGATCTCGTCCACTGACGGTGCGCTCGCCTATCCGGTGCCTGCCGCTGTTCTCCCGGTTGGCGAAACCTTCTCAGGGCCGTTCTGCCTAGACATCTTCGGAAGCATGGTCATCGCCGGTACGTCCGCTGGATGCCGGTTCGGGGTGATTTCCACGCAGGACAACGCATCGATCACGTTCGGCCCGGTCGTGGACGACGGTGGCGCGGCCTACGGGACACGCATTGTTGGCAAGTACGGCTACTGGGGTACGTCTAACGGCGACACCTGGAAGGCCGACCTGACCGTCTTCAACGACGTGCTACAGCCCGCCTACGCCCGGTTCCTCGCCCATGATTCCGACACCTACGGGAACGTCCTGTCGTTAGAGGTGGTGAACGGCAAACTGTTCTTCACTGACAGCAACGGCGAACTGTACGGCGAGGACTATTCCGGGGATCTGTCTACTTCAGCCGAGCTGATTGTCGGCCAGGTGACGTTCGGAACGGCAGCGTCGAAGGTGGCGCGGGCCGTGTCAGGACGGTTCGCTAACGAGCAGGCCGAGTCCGGTTCCGGCGACATCGACTACCGCAAGTCGAGTACCGACTATCGGGCATCGACGCTGAACTACCGGGGCCTCACAATAGGTGTGACCGGGACAACGACGATCACTTTGACTGACGAGAACAACGTGTCCACGGCAATGGTGCTGACCGGCACAGGTGTCGAAACCGCGTACTCGGCTGCTGATCCGGCGTCGGAGACGTTCGTTGTGAAACTCACGTTGGCTCGGGATTCGACTACCACGGCAGGCCCGGTTCTTGAACGCTGGTCGTTGCATGTCAGACCGCAACCTTCAAGGGTCGAAGAGATCATTGCGCCGCTCGTCATCCAGGGCAGGGTCGCCACATCGTATGGTGCGGGCGCTCCGGTCGGCTACGACAGTCAAGACGAGTATCTGGCGTTGAGAACACTGGTTACGACAGCGAGCGCCGTGACGTTCCAAGAAGGCGACCGTTCCGAAAGCGTGACGGTTGAAGACCTACAGATGGAACCGGTCAGGTACAGCCCTGATGGTTCCTTTTGGGAAGGAACGCTGGTATGCCGACTACTGACGGTCCCATAGACCTAGAAACATTCGCGGCTGCTAATGGTCGCCGACATGCAACCCGTTGGGTGGATCAGCTCCCTGAGGACATCAGGCAGCAGATTTTGAACTCCAGCGTGGGACCAACGGTTATCTGCAATTGGTTGAAGTCGCTTGGTTACGCCGATGCCACTGTTAACAGGGTGGCTGCCCTTGTCCGCGACCGTCAGGCCAACGGGTGAGCGAACTAGAGGAGTTCGCCGACCACGCGATCCTGCTTGAACGACTCAGCCGAGTCGAGAAGGCGCACGGTAAGGCGAAAGCTGAACTTCGGATAAGCCGGGACCAGGCGTCGGCGCTCGCTGTCGAACGTGACGGGCTGCTGGCTCGTATCAGCGTCTATGAAAAGGCAGCCGGGAAGAAGCCGCCGAAGTGGTTGACGCCGAAGGCCCCGAAGAAGAAGACCTCGGCGACCGTTGTCGCTGTTCTGTCGGACACCCACTGGGACGAGGTCGTGCGGCCAGAGGAACTCGACGGGGCGAACGCCTATGACCGTCGTATCGCCGAGCTTCGGTTGAAACGGTTTTCCGACAAGACCATCGAGTTGGCTCGGGACTATGTCGCAGGCGTTGACATCGACGGACTCTGCCTGATGCTCGGAGGGGATTTGATTTCCGGTCACATCCACGACGAGTTGGTCGAGTCGAATGAGGCGTCGTCGTTGGCGACGGTCGTTCATTGGTCGGCACAGTTGGCTGCGGCGATCCGGCAGTTGGCTGACCACTTCGGCAGGGTGCATGTCCCGTCGGTGGTTGGCAACCACGGGCGGATGAAACCCGGTAAGCCGAGGATGAAGGGCCGGGTGCGGGACAACCTCGACTGGTTGTTGACGACGATGACGGCGAACCATCTGGCGGGCGACGAGCGGGTTAGTTGGCAGATACCGGATTCAACGGATGCCCTGGTGGACGTGTACGGCACCCGGTTCTTGTTGACGCACGGCGATCAGGTTCGGGGTGGTGGAGGCGGCGTCGCCGGCCTGCTTCCTCCGGTGTTTCGGATGCGCGACAAGAAGCGGACGAACACTCCGTTCGACGTGATGGTCATCGGGCATTTCCACCAGTTGAATCTCGCTGCGGCCACCGGGCTGGTGGTCAATGGGTCCACGAAGGGACCGGACGAGTTCTCTCGGATTTTCAATTTCAAGGACGAAGCGCCTCAGCAGGCGTTCATGGTCGTCACCCCGAAGTACGGGGTTTCGATCCAGGCTCCCATCCATGTGATGGACAGACAGAAAGAAGGTTGGTAATGGGTTTCACGCGTGACATGGCGGAGAGAATGCTTGCAACAGGTGCCCAGACGTTTTTGGGCATTTTTTCTCTCACTGATTTGGGTTCGGCTGAGGCCGCGGCGGTTGCTGCCGGTACCGCTGTGCTGGCAATGGTGAAGGCGTGGATCGCTTCGTTCCTCGGCACCAAGGGCACCGCGTCTCTAGCCGATTAAGCCACTTGCTCCGTAACCCAAGACCTCAGTTGATGGAGTTTGTCAGCAAGGTCTAGGAGTTCCTTAGTTGGACCGTCGGGTGTATTGATGAGTCGGCTCATTGTGACAATCCAGGTGCCAAATTTTGGGTCGTCCTGAGTGAGGAACGAGATACTGGCAGTGGAGACATTCTTGAAAGTCTGTTCGGTGGTGAGCGTTACGAGATTCCTACGGAGATCGGCGATGTAGTCACCAGCGAGGTAGGTGAGTCTCAAATGGCCGATTTCACCGCCTGTTGATTCCCAGTGTTTGGATTCGTCGGCCATATTCATCACCGCGATTTGGACGCGATTGCTGCCGAGAACTTCGACTGCGGTTTCCACCGACTCGTCAGCCATCTTCAAAGTTTTCGCGTCCAAGCGCTCGTGTATTGCGTTAATGGAGAGGCGCTGTCGTCGCCAAGTGGAGTATCCGGTAACGAGCTGAGTCTCAAAGACGTACTGTCCAGTTTGTGAACCCATTGGTTTCATCTCGACACCTGCTCTTCGTCGTTGGCCTTCTCCATTGCTGCCATTGCGTTCTTTAGACGACTCAGTCCGGTTTCCCAATTTTCGATACCGGTTTGACGAACGTCCAAATATTCGTTCATCTCTTCGACAACTTCCTTGATCGCCGAATCTTCTTCAGCTCTCAAAAGTTCCCAGAGAACCTCGGTTTCAACATCCAAGAACTCAGAGACCATGTGAATGTGCGTCTCAAAACTCACTAACCCGAGTTCAAGTCTCACGATGGTGCCCATTGGGACTTTCATCAGATCAGCGGCGTCTGCCACTGAGAGACCATGAGCGATGCGCTTCTTCGCGAACAGGTCGGCGAGGACGCCTGTTACTGGCGGATTGTCAACCTTCAACAATTCACCCAAGACCGCTCGGACCTCGATGATCTCGTTCTGCACCCCTGTGGCAAAAGACTTGAATGACTCTTGGGTGTCCTCCAGCACCCCCTGCATGTCCTTGACTGTTTCAACGATTTCCAGAAAGTCCTGGTCTGCTCCAGCCGGGGCCTCTAGGAGCCGCAGGGCACGCGACTCCGAGATTCCTAGCCACCCGGCTATAACCGGTATGTCCTTGTAGGGCTTGGAGTGCCCCAACTCCAGCCGAGACAGTTTGGTTTGCGTGAAACCAAGTTCGTCAGCAGCCTCGGTCTGAGATTGGTTCAGCAATTTCCGGTGCTGAACGATCTGTCGTGCGAGTCCGTTCAATTTGGCAAGCTTTCTCTCCGCGCCACCATTGTTGGTGACGACTGATTATTACTCGCTAGTCGCTAATAAAGCAATAATCAATATCGGCGACCTGTCATAGCGTCCCGCAGATGTTCCGCTGTCGCCAACTCGATGTAGTGCTGAGTCGAAGACAGGTGCGAATGACCGAGCATGGCCTGCACGGCTCGCACGTCTAGGCATTCCCTGTAAACGTCGGTCGCTGCCGTTGACCTCAGCGAGTGCGCCGACTTGCCGTCATAAGGTCCGCGCTTCACACCGGAGTTGTTGAAGATCCGGTTCATCCGATGGTTGACAGACGCTTTGCTCATCGGTTCAAAGGTTCCCTTGGTGGACAGCAGCGGGCCAGAGCGGTGCCCGATGACTGCGAGATGCCTGCGGATCACCGAACACGTCTGCTCCGACAGTGGCAGCACCCGGCCCCTGTCATTTTTGCCGTGCAGATAGATCTGCCGATTGTCGAGATCCACGTCACCCACCTGGAGTCGGCGCACCTCAACAGAACGGAGGCCCTCTTGCACCATGAGGGTCGCCATGACTTCACAGACATGGCCTTTCGCAGAACGATGGTCTGCGTCGGTTCGCCGCGCAGCCCTCAGCACGGCTGTCACCTCTTCGGGCTTCAACGGCTTCGGCGTGGGTCGCATTGCTTTGGGTGCTGGGATCAGTTCGGTCGGGTCAGCATCCAGGTAGCGGCGTTGCACCACCCACCGGAAGAACGCTCGCAGCGCGTTCCTTCGTGACCGTTGGGAACTGGGCGACAGTTTCCTGTCGTGGACCCAAGCGGCCAGCTCTTCCGCGTCGAAGTCCTCAAGGGTCTCAACGGAATGCTGTTTGGCGAACGCCTTGATGTGGTTCCGGTAGCCGATCTCTGTGTCCTGCGCGTAGGCGGGACGACAGGTTGACAGCCACTCCTCTACTAGTTCGGTCACGGTCATCCGCATGGTTTATCGCGGTTCCGGCACTATCGCTAGTCGTAGGTACTTGCGTAGTGTCACATGGTTCATATAGTCTGACTCCAGAAAACATTGGAGGAGAGCCACCCATCGTCATGTTCATGTGGTTGTAAACCGTTGCGGTTTTGAGACCTAGTTCGACCGTCCGGTCGAAGTACGGACTCTTTCGGATGCGAGATCCGAACGCCAGATGAATTGTCACGGGTTGCCCTCCCTGCTTGCCCACAAGGGGGGTTTGTAATGAGTGAAGAATACAGCACAGACGGAATCGTGGCTAGCACCCTCGATCTCTTCTTGCGGAATGAACGGCTCGCTGAGGGTGTTCGCCCGACGGCGTGTGGCACTGGGCTGCGAGGCAGTCAGGCATACGTCTGTGATCGACAGGTCGCGTTCCAGGCGGCTCGTGTCCCAGAGAACGAAGAGCTGCCGTATACGACTCTTCTTGCGTTCAATTTCGGGCAGGCGATGCACGAGAAGGTGCAGGCGTCTTTGGAGTCGCTGTGGGGAGATTTTGAGTCTGAGGTGAAGGTCGATCTTCGGCCTCTCGGATACGACATCTCTGGTCACGCTGACGGCCACAACGTCATCGATGACAAGGGAACGGTCATCGAGATCAAAACGATGAAGGCTTATCCGTTCAAGTTGGCTAAGGGCGGGGAGTTCAAAATTGAACATGCCTTGCAGGCTGGCATCTACGCCTTGGGCCTTGGGGCCGACGCGATCCACTTGGTGTACATCTGCAAGGAAGGCAATTTCAGAGACAAGGTGACTGCCGGGGACACGCTTGAGTTTCGTGTAGGCATGGACGAGGTCGTGCCGGGTTACGGCCAGACGCTGCGTTCCCTCGTCGTTGAAGAACTCGACCGGCTACAGCGGGTGTGGGACCAGGTGAAGGACGGGGTGGTTCCTGCCCGGTGGATTCCCGGTCATGGTCACGTCGAGCAGGTGCCTTCGTATCTACAGAAGAAGGTGTCGCCGTGGAACTGCGCGTACTGCTCGTTTAACAGTGCTTGCCGGTCGATGCCGACTGAGGCGGTGCCTGTCGAGTTGGCTCCGATGGCGGTTCAGGAGTCTTGGAACCCGCCGGTTGAGGCAGAGGTGGCGGCATGAGCGATCAAAAAACCTTCGATCCCGACTCGCCGATGCAGATGGTTTTGATTGGTCATACAGCCACCTTTGATATGGAACTCAGTGTCCGTGAGATCAAGCTCGTTATTCGGGGGTTGCGGAGAGAGCGCAAGTCGTTGCGTCAGCAGTTGGAACACGCCGCCGCCCATGCCCACCGGGTGTCCCGGCCGTCGCCTCTGCAACGCGAGCTGATGGCGGCCGATGTGCTGCTCGGGAAGTTCAATCAACTCAGGTCGTGGAGGTTTGAGGACCGGGTTGCTGCCAAGGGGTTGAACGAGGCCGACAGCGAGGTGGCGGCATGACCTCGACCATGATCAGGCAGTACGAAGGGCTTGACCGTGTCACAAAGGCGCACGTTGACCGTCTCATAAAGGCTCTCGCTTCGCTTGACGCTGCCGATGAACTCGGCGGTGACGCCGAGGTAGCGGTCGCAGCGGATCGGGTCGCCTGGTTGCGTCGAAGCCGAGGCCGTGTGCTGGTCGCTTGCGAAGATTGTGGAGCGTTGACCCGCCGCGACGATTTGCAGTCGTGTGTCGAAGGCGCTGGTAAAAGCGACCACACCATTGAGTGTTGCCGTGGTTGTGCGCGGAAGTGGGTGGTGGTCCGATGACTGCCTTCCTTTCGTTCACGAATCCGCTGTGGTCGTACCTGATAGGTCCGGGGTTCTGCATCCTTGTCGGCTATTTCATTCGTGGTTTCATCGACCGGGTTGCTCCGCTTGACGTAGAGGTTGACCGGTGAGCCGCGTCTACATCCGTTGCTCCAACTGTGTCCGCCACTTCATCAACCGGAGGATCGCGGTCAAGTACGACTGGCATTGCAACGAGTGCGACACGCCTCTCCCACAGAAGGGAGACGACCAGTGAGCTGCGTTGACTTCGACGGCTCGACATTCGTCGCCGTTAAGGACGGGGCGCGGCTATCGACGCAACTGGAAGCCGTCCGCGACCTGATGTGTGACGGCGAGTGGCGTTCCCTGTCCGGTATTTCAGGGATGGTCGGGGCACCGGAAGCGTCGGTGTCCTCCCGTCTCCGAGACCTGCGGAAACCAAAGCACGGCGCGTGGCGTGTCGAACGCAAACGGCTCGTCGCTGGACTCCACCTCTACCGGATGCTCCCCCCCTTGCCGGATGGACAACTCAAACTTTTGGAGGTATCGAAGTGAAAGCCGAACAGGTCAAGCAGTGCCTGGTGCCGTTCCCACCGGAAATCATCAAACAGAAGGGTGGGAGTTTCGCAGCCGACTACGTCGATCACGGCCACGTCACCGAACGGCTACTGCAAATAGACCCCGAGTGGACTTGGGAACCCTGCGCCACCGATGAAAATGGTGTACCGATTCTCGTAGTCCTTGGTCAGATGAGTTACCTGTGGGGCCGGATGACGGTCTGCGGGGTGACCAGGATCGATGTCGGTTCGGTTGAAACGAAGAAGAACGAGGTTCTCAAGGAAGCCGTTTCCGACTGCATCAAGCGTTGCGCTATGCGGTTCGGCGTGGCCTTGCACCTTTGGATGGGTGAGGACATACCGGACAGGTCGAAGGTAGCAGGGTCGGCGAGCGTGTCACGGCGCTCACCGGCTAAACCCCCCTCCAAGCCGGTTGAGGCCGGCCCTGCTGCCACTTCTGAAGTGACGCCTGAGGATCTGCTTGAGCTCGCAGGTCGGGCGGATCAGGTCGGGTTGAAACCGGAAGAGCTGCGGGCTGTCGCAGCGGAGGCTCTTGGCCGGTCGGTTGAGAAGTCCTCGGACATCAAGACCCATGCGGAAATCGAAAAGGTAATGAAAGCGCTCGACGCCAAGGAGGCTGCGTAATGGGGTATGCGAACGTGTCTGGTTCGTTCCGGTTGGCTGCGGAACCAGAACTGAAACAGATCGGGACTTCCCGGTCTGTGTTGAAACTGCGGGTACGGGCAACGAACCGCACTCCGAAGAATGCACCAGCCACGTCGATGTTCTTCGACGTAGAGGTTTGGGGTGACCTAGCAGAAAACGCTGCTCCTTTGTTGTCGAAGGGCACTGAGGTGATGATTGAGGGTCGTCTTCAGGAAGACGAGTGGGAGAAGGACGGGGAGAAGCGACGCAAGTTCAAGGTCACAGCGTCCGATATCGGTGTCGCCGTGTCCAGGTGGTCGGATGCCGACGACACAGGTTTCCGGCCTACCTCGTCGCAACAGGCTCGCGTCATCGAAGAGGCGTTCTAGATGGGTTCGTCTGCGAACAAGCGGAAAGGCACCCGGTTCGAGTCCGATGTCGTTCAGTACCTGAACGACAACAAGCCGTACTCGGTTGAGCGTCGCGCACAGCACGGCGCGTTCGACAGAGGCGACGTAATTGGTGTCCCTGATTGGGCCATCGAGATCAAGAACGTCGCCGACTGGTCGAAGCGGCTCGGTTCGTTCGTCGCCGAAGCAGAGACCGAGGCGATCCACGCTGGTGTCCCGTTCGGAGCGGTCGTTATCAAACGCCGGAACGACTCAATTAATCGGGCGTATGTCGTCATGTCGTTGGAGCAATTCGTGGAGGTGCTGCCGTGAAGCGTGTTCGTCGCTGGTTCAAGTCTCGGCACGGTTTGTTCACAGAGATACAGATGATGGACAAACTGATCAGAGACCTGACCGCTCAGTTGTATGTCGTTCAACATCAATGGGACGACTCTCAGGAGAGCCTGATCACGGTCTGCGCCGAGTTGCAGGAACGGGTCGAGTCGCAGCACCTCATATTGGCTGCGCTGGGTGCAGTTCAGGCAGGCACCCATGACTGAGGTGGCGCTGTTCGACCCAGATGAAAGCCACCGGAAATCTGCGAGCCAGATCTTTTCCGCCTGGTGGAGAGATCCGAATCGGAAACCGACACTCAAGACTCATCGTGACACGACGATCATCAACCGGATAACTGAAGCCTTGGTCGCCGGGTTTGACGAGGCGACGATCCGGCGGGCGTTGGACGAGTGTTGGAAGTTCAGTTCCACCCAAGCATGGGAAGTGGCGTTGAACATCGCATACCGGAAGGTCCGCGACGAACAACCGCAGCTCTCGGCAACCCAGCAGGCGATCCTTCGCGTCAGGGCCAACGACGGTGGCTTGGCGACGCCGACATGAATGGAAACTCTCTGCTGCTTGTCGCGGAGAGCGGGCCGAAGTGTTCTACGAGGAACGCTTCTACGACCTCGCCCGCTCCATCTGCAATGGATGCCCGGTGAGAAGGACTTGTTATGAGGTCGGTCGCCGACAGGACTTCGGTGTGTGGGGCGGCGTCACACGAGGGTGGCTTAAGGAAGACGATGACGATTTCTCTAACTGACGTTCCTGACCAGGTGTTCGTGGTGCCGTGTGACCGGCACGACACCCGCTATCTCGCTATCCGGTCGGATGATTCAGACGGCGAAGAAGCCGTCCTATTCGTGGCTGAGGCCACAGCCGGGTTTGAGGCCACGGTTTCCTCGATGGTGGAAACCGGTGTTGTGCTCAAGCGTTCATCGGCCGCGCTTCTAGCGCATGCGCTTCTTGATGTGGCGTTGAGGCTTCAACCACAGGAAGAAGAAGACGACACTTGGTTAGACCCTGAGTCGAACGGGCACGGCGGCTTATGAGCGCTACGGACCCAACCCCTGAATGGATGCGGGAAGCCTTGTGCCGGGGCATGTCTCTTGATCTTTTCTACACAGACGAAGACGGTAGGCGGGTTTCCACGAAACAAGCCAAACAGACCTGCATGGCTTGTCCGGTCAACAGGGACTGCCTGCACGACGCGATCAAACGCCGCGAACCACATGGCATATGGGGAGGGATGACCCCCAGCCAGCGTGAGCGGTACACGGCTACACGACTTGTTCTCCACACGACTGAGTCATTTCGTCGATATGGAAGTCGGAAGGTGAGTTGATGGCTGAACGACATGAACCGGGCACATTCAAGGGCTGGTCTGGAGGGTCCAGGTTCCCGTTTGACGAGTGGCTAGACGGCAACGAGTGGAAGCTGACTTACTCGGACATTGATTCCAAGATGGGGTTTGAGGATTTCTCCAAGTACGCGCACAAGGCGGCGAAACAGCGTGGGTTGAAGTTGCGAACAAAGCGTGCGGACTGGGACCCGCAGCGCTCCGCGTGGACGGCGTTGTGGCTGCACGCGTATGACCCTTATGAAGGGCCGCTGGGATGAGTCTCACGCCGAGTGGCAATGACGAGGCTGTGACGTTGCAGGAGTTGCGTCGCATCCGCGGCAAAGACCTGAGACCGGTCCCGCTTCCAGGTGAGGAAACGGAACCCGTCGAGGACGAGTCGGAGGAATCGTCGTGAGCCTCGTCCACGGTTACCTCTGCACGAACATGGACAAGGTCGTCTCCGATGAACGGGTCGCTAACCATCGTGTGGTCGAAGTGAGTTCACCATACGGCCAAATCGCATTCGACATAACCGTATGGATGAAGGCCGAGTGGGCGAACGGCAATCTGACGATTTGTGACGCCGGTTTGGATCGCATGCCGGGTGTCGGGCAACCACTAGTGACGCCGTAGGTGGATGTTGACGTGTGCGGGCATACGAAACGACCACACAAGTGGATCGCCATCGGCAAAATCACCCAGCATTCCAATGGCCGGATCATCGACTGGTGGCAGTGCCGGGGCTGCGGTCTAGTTCAGGATCGGGACATTCCGGTGGGTCACGCATGAGCCGCATGTCTTTCAACCGTTGGCTCCGGCTTGGAATCCAACAGGGCCACTGTGGCCCACCAGTGTGCGAGACACACGACGGCACGCCGATGAGCGAAGAGGAAGCAGAAGAACTATGGGACGGCGGTGAACCCTGCATCCACGTCATCCGGCCATACAGCAGCCCAGACCACAAGAAAGAAGTCGAAGACGCGCACCCTCCTTCGACATGGCGAGACACCTGGACGGGTCGATGCATCCGGTAGCAAGTGGATGAAGGTCGGGAGTTTATGCACCGGTTCCGGCGGGTTGGACCTCGCTCAAGACCCTCGGCAACGCCGTCGTACCCGCTCAAGCACATCTAGCCCTGGAGTTACTCCACCATGACACCTGACGAAGCCGACAAAGTCCTCTTCACAATGGCAGCCATGTGGCCCGCCAAGGTAGACGACGCAACCATCGCCATCTGGCGCAACCGGCTCCAACGCCACGACTTCACCCACGTCATCAACACAATCGACAAACTCGCCGACCAAGCAAGATGGTGGCCGAGCTGGGCCGACGTGATCGAAGGCGTCACCGCTCAGAAACGAGCCGAACATGCGGCTCGATCTGCTCTACCGCCCGTACCGGTTGAACGGATGCCGTTGCCGGAAGTCAGGGCTGCGATAGCGGAGGCTCGTGCCGCGCTGCGGTAATCACCTGTCGGGTGTCAACTGCTATCCTTACGGGTGACAGTTTCAATCCTGTCAACTAGGTAGAGCGGTCCCCCCGGCAACGGGGGGTCGCTCGTTTTTTGGGGGCTGCCGGGTGTCGTTTCTTTTTCCGGTTAGACGCGGAAAGGCCCGCCCCGAAGGGCGGGCTGTTTCCTTGGTGGTTCCAGGTGGGGACTAGGTCTACTCTATTTTCCCTCCTATGTGCAACGGCAGTTTCCGCCGTCATTGCAAACGTCACAACCTGTGGTGAACGATATGGGAAGAGGGAAATACGGCTCACCATCAACAGCCATGTGCCCGCCCTTGGTCGGCTCGACCCACAGATCCTGACACTCTGAGCAGACGAGGTGCCAATCCATGAACGGCACCAACTCAGCAGCCCACACCACGTCGGCGTGGCAGCACGGCGACTTCTCATCGGGCTGCGTTGACCGGCAGTCGAGGCACACGTCGTCGCCGTCGGTGAATCGTCCGGTGTCTTCGGTGCCGCACTTAGCGCAGCCTGCGGTCACTTTGTTCGGGGTTGGGACAGCAGCGCGGGCAGCGCGGATGCGGGCTAGCGCCTCTTGTTTGTCTTCTTCCAGCATGGCTTGCACCGCCGGGTCGCTCATGTCCATGTAACCGGTCACGACGCCGTCTCGGCCCACTGGTAGATTTCCTCCCACTCGGTGCCGCAATCCTCGTCATCGCACCGCATGGGAACAACAGCGAACAACTCGTCGTATGAGGCGATGCCCCCGTCGATGTCGCCGCCACATGTGGGGCACTCCCCCAACGCACAACTGCTACCGTTCATCGGTTCGCCTCCGCTGAGCGATGCGCCTGAAGAATAATCACCAACTCATCGAGACAGTGATGCCAAGACTCCTCCGACAGTCCAGCGGACATGTCGCACACAGCGTCGGCCATGCTCATCACCACCTCATCGAGGTTGGTAGACAAGCGCTCAACAGTTTCTTCGTCAGCCATTTGCCGACTCCTTTCAACTAGGTACCCGCATTCTACACGCATATACCCGTTAAAGAAAGCCTGTCGGGTGTCTGTCGGGTGTCTACCCAACCGTATTTTTGGGACCGGGATTTTCTCGGTTTAGTAGCTCTTTTTTCTCCGGTTCCGGTTGGTTCTAGGTAGCGCAGATCCCGGCCGGGACAGACCGACCGACCCTTATACGCGAGAAACCCCCCGGCCGTAGGGTGACCGGGGGGCCTCGATAGGTGGACGGTTGGCTAGGTCGGTTGATTCATAGTCTCCGGTTCGGCACGGTAGTAGGCGGGATGGTTATCGCATCCACCCATACCAGCGACGATTAGACCGACGATTAGCAAAATTCTGATAGCCACTAGTGGATAGGGAAAATAATGTCAGGGGCAGAATCGATAATCGATACCGGAGACCGGTAGGCACGCTCGACACTTGTAACAAGCGCCTACCGTCTCGCCGCGGGATTCCACTACGTGACCCATCCGGCCGGAATCAACCGGGCAGACCAGCGTCCGCCGCGTGACACCGATACCCGCGTCCGGTCGCGCATCCGTTGCGCGTATCCGCCGCAATAGATCCGCGCCATGATCCGCGTCATCTGCCATCACCGCGACCGGGAGCCGGTGATACCGACCCTCGATTGCGTTACGGGTCCGCGCAACCATTGACTCATCACTAGATAGGTAAAGGGTGAAACCTGGTGCTGGTGCCCCTTCCGCGTCTAGCAAAAGCGCCGCGATATCACCAGCAACCGAACCATACGAACGCGTATAGGTCCACGTCGTTAACGGAATGGGCCCATGGTCCCGATTGACCCACTGATAGAGACCACTACCGGCGAGACG
>Ga0208919_1000629_pt1 | contig 22886 bp, 21 predicted proteins | sample 4_EtaG_FD_184076 | JGI IMG/M metagenome (GOLD analysis project Ga0208919, IMG submission 184076) | Marine viral communities from the Subarctic Pacific Ocean - 4_ETSP_OMZ_AT15127 metaG (SPAdes) (version 3) | ecosystem: Environmental > Aquatic > Marine > Oceanic | place: Pacific Ocean | collected...
CACCAGCACAGCCGCCTGCAGCGGGCCATGCAGGCACGGTTAGAGCGCGACAGCCAGCGGCTGGATACGCTGCGCGCCAAGCTGCGCCACCCCGGCGAACAGCTCAACCGTCAGCGCCAGCACTTAACCGCCCTTGAGCAGCGCTTGAATCGCGCCATGCAGTTAACGCTCGGCCAGCAGAAAGTCCAGGTGACACAGCTGAGCAGGCGCTTGGCCAGCCAGGATATGGCGCGGTTGCACCGTGCAGAAAGCGAGCGTGTGAGCCAGTTACAGCGCCGTTTGGGAAGTGCGATGCAGCGCCAGTTAGAGAGCCGACAGGCACGCTTGAAAGCCGCCGCACGGGAGTTAAACGCGGTCAGCCCGCTGGCGGTGCTGGGGCGCGGCTATGCGATTGCCCAGGATGAGCAGGGGCAGATCATTCGCCGCGCGGAAGATACCCAGCCCGGCCAGAAGCTGAAACTGAAGCTTGGCGAAGGCAGGCTAAGCGTGGAAGTTAAGCGGCGTTTAAAGTCCGGGGGTTAAAGACCGGGGGTTAAAGTCCTAAGTTAAATGGTCGATATCTTCTAACAATGAGGAGAGGATACCGCCATGAAGATAGGATTTTCGTCATTCACACTGATTCACCAGCGCCAGGATAAGCCGCAGTTTTTAACGCCTACCCGCGTTGCCTCCCAAAAGAGCGAGCCTGCTGAAGACGACCCGTTCACAAAGCGGCTTAAAAAACAGCAGGAAGCGCTGGAAAGCTTGGCGTCGCTACCTACTCCAAAGGAAGCCTCCCAGCAGCAGGCCACCGATAAAGTGGGCTTCCTGCGCCAGCGGATTGAAATGCTGAAAGCCATGATGGCCTTTGCCTCTCCTGAACAGCTTAAAAACATGGCCAAGGAGCTCAAGAGCATCGCCCGTGAGCTTGCCGGTGCAGCTAAGCTGTTGAACAACCAAGGTGGCGGTGGTGCAGGCATGACCGCTATCCCGTCCGTGGTTGCAACGCCAGCAGTTCCCACGACAGCAGCTCAACCGGCCGTGGCTCAAACCAGCGGAGCCGAATCAGCGGGGGCCCCGGCGGGTGGCGATGAGAGCGCTCAGGCAACGGTTTCCAGTGACGCGCAGCAAGCCGAAGCCAGTGCGCAAACAGCCGAAGATGATGCTGAGAAGGCTGCTGAGCAAGAGGCCGAGAAGGCAGCGGGCGAGCCTGAAAGCGATGAATCCACCGAGCTCGGCGTATTACCAAGCCTACCTAACCTCATTCAGAATGAAGACAACCGCTCGAAATCCAATGGCCCCAGCGCTAGTGAACACGCACTACGCGGCGTACTGACTGACGCCCAAAAAGCGCTGCGCGAAGCAGTTAACGAACTTAAGGTTCGGCTGAATGAAGAAGATAAAGAAGCTCGTCGTGAGCTAAAGAAAGCTGAAGAAGCCATGGAAAAGACGGATCGAGCGGTTGCCGCATCAACCTCTGAGGCCCTCTACTCCTCATTGGGGCAGTTACTGCCTACCTCGCTAGGTGACGTTGCCGTATCAACGTCCTCTATCAACATAGAGGTTTAACGCTAATAGAAAAGGCGCTACCGGAAGTAGCGCCTTTGTTGTTTTGCGTTGGCCTAAAAAATGTTGCATAGATTATTTCTTGGTATCCCTGCCTGACTTTTTATCGTCATCGGACTCCGGGTTTACATGATGAGTATCCGGCATCGGATTGGCCTCATCATGGTGGTCATCCTTCTCTTTAGGGGCTTTCTTGTCTTTATCGGGAACTTGAGTCATCGCTTCTTCCTTACCGTGGTGGGTGAGCGAAAGAGTGGGAGGCGTTCGTGGTGCCTCCTATCTCTGGCTGACTTAACTGTAGCCCTTCCTCTTCAACTTGCAATTCACACCCATGGAAGCCCACAGCACAATCACAACTAAAATATATTAAAAAACAAACACTTAAAACAATACAACTTCATGCCAGCTATATTGGCAAGCTTGATAGCATTAATAACCTGACGCTATCAGCGTCTGTGGGTTACCAACCATTTTATCGCTATGCGTTCGCCCTCCGGTTTGCCGTTATTACTACCTTGGTCTACGTTTACAGCGTGAAGGTACTCGAGGATACGAGGGCCTAAACAGTGGTTAGTAAGTGATGTTTTACGATGACTAACCGTATGTGCAAACCAAATTGTGCCAACAATGGAGTGACCGCACATGAGTGATCAACACCAACCACCCCAGCATCAGGATAAACAGCCTGGTGATGAACACGCCATGCGCCCAGAGCCCGAATACATTCGTGAAAGCTACCGGGGCGCCGATAAGTTACTGGACAAGGTCGCGATTATTACCGGTGGCGACAGCGGCATAGGACGTTCAGTCGCCGTTCACTATGCCCGCGAAGGTGCCGACAGCGTGATCGTGCACCTTAAAGAAACCAAAGATGCAGAAGAGACCAAGCGGCTGGTGGAAGCCGAAGGCCGTCGCTGTTTGGTTTTGAAAGGCGATGTGGCAGCGCCAGCGTTTTGCCGTGAGATCGTTAAGCGCACTCTCGACCACTTCGGCAAGATCAATATCGTCATCAACAACGCCGCCGAGCAGTACGATTGGGATGACATTACCGAGATCCCCGATGACCAACTGCTGCGCACCTTCCAGACCAATATTTTCAGCCACTTCTATCTGAGCAAATCTGCCCTGCCGCATCTCAGCGAAGGTGACACCATTATTGCCACATCATCGATCAATGCCTTTAAGGGCAACGATACGCTGATCGATTACACCGCCACCAAGGGCGCTATTCAGGGGCTGGTGCGTTCGTTGGCGATGTCGCTGATGGATCGTGGCATTCGCGTGAACGCCATAGCGCCAGGGCCGGTATGGACGCCGCTGATTCCCGCCAGCTTTGAGGATGAGAAAGTGGCCTCCTTTGGTGGCCAGGTACCCATGAAGCGCGCAGGGCAGCCTAGCGAAATGGGGCCGGCGTACGTCTATTTGGCCTGCGAAGAGTCCTCTTACATGAGCGGCCAGACCATGCACCTGAATGGTGGGGTTATCTTAAATACCTAAGTGTTTCTTATTAAGATATAGCGCACTTTAACGGGGCGGCCTTGGGTCGTCCTTTCGCCAGAGCACCGTACATAAAATCACGGCAACGCCAAAATATTCCCGCTCGGGAATATTTCCTTCCAGAAAGCCTCTCTAAACACTGAAAGTTACCGATCGGGAATAATCATAGCGTTTTGATCACTAATATGGTCTATCATTACCGTACGGTAATTTTATTGGACAGTCGCTATGACCTCCCAGATAGAGAGCGCAAAACGTATTCGCAACAGTGAAGAGCTGGGCAAGCTAGTTCAACAAACCCGGCGTGATCAATCATTGCTGCAAAGTGATATTGCCGGGCTTGCGGGTACAGGCAACCGCTTTATCGTCGATCTTGAGCGCGGCAAGCCAACCCTGCAGCTACAAAAAGTACTCGATGTTTTGGATCTAATGGGATTGGAAGTGATTATACAGCGCAAAGGGAATCACCATGGCCGCCCATAGCGAAGCGCTTGACCTGTTCTGGGGGGAACTGCATGTCGGGCGTTTGCATAACACTCAGCCGTTGCGGTTTGACTATACTCAGGAGTGGCTAGCCAATAACCAAGCGAATAGCCTTTCGCCCCAGCTACCGCTGACTCAACAACGACATAGCGGCGATAGTGTGCTGGCATACTTCGAAAACCTACTGCCTGAGGGCGAACTACGTCGCTATATTGAGCTACGCCACCACACCACCACTGTTTTTGGTCTTTTAAAGTCGATTGGCGGTGATACGGCGAGTGGCTACACCCTACTCCCGCAAGGTGAAACGCCTCGACCAGCCAGCTATCGCAAGACGAACTGGGAAGCTATAAACGACTTTCTGCATAATGAAACCCAGGGTGAATTAACCGGGCAACTTGCTCCCCAAGCGCGAATTTCATTAGCGGGCGCTCAAAATAAACTGCTGCTAATGGTACTCGCTGATGGCAGCCCGGCGCTGCCTGAAGGGGCCGCGCCTTCAAGCCATATTTTGAAACCGGATATCCGTGGTTTGAAAGGCGTGTGGTGTTCTGCGCTTAATGAAACGCTCTGTATGCAACTAGCCGCCGCGTTAGCGCTAGGGGTAGCTGAAGCTACCTTCCAGCCTCAAACACGCGCCTGTTTAGTTAAGCGCTATGACCGGTTTTATGATGAGCACGGCAACTTACAGCGTTATCACCAGCTAGATATTTGCCAATTAGCAGGGACACCTTCCACCCTCAAATACGAAAGCGACGGAGGGCCTGGTCTCATTGAGTGTCGACAGTTACTTCAGGCGGCGGGTGTTCCCGCAAAAGACCTGCTGCGTTTTTCGCAGTGGTTTTTTTTCAACCTGTTTATTGGTAACAATGACAGCCACGCCAAAAACCTCTCTATATTGCAAACGCCGCAGGGCGTTCAACTAGCCCCGTTTTACGATCTCATGTGCACAACGCTCTATAGCGGCCTCTCGAACCGCTTTGCATTTCGAGTGTCAGGCATTGATCAGCCAGGCAGTATCGAACGCTCACACCTTGCGTCTCTCGCCCAGGCGCTGGGATTTAAACCTGCTTACTTCATGAGCTTAGGCGCACGTCTCGCCGATGAGATTCTCAGCGTTTTGCCCTCTGTGATGGAGGCCCTACAGGAGGTCGCAACGCCAGGTACAGAGCATGTATTGTTAGAGCGCCTGTCTCGGCGCATTAAACAAAACTGCCAAAAAATGACAAAACGCTGGTCGGCTTAAGTAATGATCTACCCAGATCAAAATGACTGACTGGCCTCGCTTCTCACTGCCGCCTGGGGATAGCCGTCGCATACGTATTGAGATGCGAGAGGTGTTCATCCGCTTGCTGCAAAGCGTCTAGCGTCTTAGGCCGGTCGAATTCCGCCAATAAGCTGCACAGCACTTCGGAAATGGCTAATGCCGGGGTTAGCGTGTGGAAAAAGCTATCGGTTTCCGTGGGGCATAGAATCGTCTGCGCTGACATCCCCACCAGCGGCGACACTTCACTATCGGTGATGGAAACAATGCCTACCCCCTTATCTTTTGCCAGTTGGGCCAGTTCCAGCGTCCCTGTTGCATAAGGTTTGATGGAGATAACGAGCAATACATCCTCAGATGTGGCACGAATTAGCCCATCTCCGCCGGTACACCCAGGCCCATCCAGATGCACCGAGCGCTCGCCCAGTAGGGTCATCACGTAATGGAAATGCCAGGCAACGGCATGGCAGGAACGTAAACCCAGCACGTATACCTTTCTCGCTGATCTCAGCCTAGTGGCGGTGGCTTCCAGCTGCCGTAGTGAATCGGGTTCGCAGAGCTTAGCAAGCTGGGCACTCAGCCCTTGAAGCATATGCGAAGCGGTATCGCTGACTCCCCTTTCACTGCTGCCTTCATCTACCCGCTGGCGAACCTTGGCCGCAAAGCCATCGCCCCCCTGACGTAACACCGCTGCATACTGCGCCCGAAGTTCATCGTAGCCTGGCAACCCCAAGAATTTGGCAAGCCGTGTCATGGTGGCGGGTTGCACACCCGCTAGGCGCGCTACCTCTCGCATGGACACCAGCGCCACTTCCTCCGGATGCTCAAGCACGTAGCGAGCGGCCTGTTGCAGCTGCGCAGACATGGCATCGTACTGGGCAATAATCTGCTCTCTCAGCGAATCGCTCGGCTGCATAGTAGTTGGCTCTGTGAAGAAATAGTCGGTTGGCTCTGTGAATATATGATCTACATGTTTCACATTATATTTAAATGATTTATTTGTTGCAAACATCTTTGTGAGTGTGCCAATCTCATTGTCATATGAATTACTCACCGTTTGATAATGAGGGAAAGAGGCTATGACGCGTATTCTTCACCGCGGTATCGGCGGGAAACTGCCTCATGCTGCGTCGGCACAAGGCGTCTATATCACGGACACCACGGGGCGCCGCTATCTGGATGGCTCGGGAGGCGCTGCGGTCACCAGCGTAGGACACGCCCACCCGGAAGTGCTGGCCGCCATGCGCTCACAGATCGATAGCCTCTGTTACGCCCACACCTCATTTTTCACTACCGATGCCGCCGAAGCACTTGCCGAAAAGCTCGTGGATTTAGCCCCCGCAGGGCTGGATTACGTCTACTTGGTGTCGGGTGGGTCAGAAGCCGTCGAAGCGGCGCTGAAAATGGCCCGGCAGTACTTTGTAGAGATTAATCAGCCCCAGCGACGGCATATCATTGCCAGACGCCAGAGCTACCACGGCAATACCATCGGCGCGTTGGCAACCGGTGGCAATGCCATGCGGCGCCAGCAGTTTCAGCCCATTTTGCCAGAAACACACCATGTATCGCCCTGCTATGCGTATCGCGACAAGGGCACCGACGAGACGCCCGAGGCCTACGCTGCACGGCTTGCCGAGGAGCTTGAGGCAAAGATTCTGGAACTTGGCCCTGAAGAAGTCATGGCCTTTGTTGCCGAGCCTGTCGTCGGTGCCACCTTAGGGGCGGTCGCCTCTGAGGCGGATTACTTCAAACGCGTGCGTGCCATTTGCGATAAATACGGCGTACTGCTGATCCTCGACGAAGTGATGTGCGGCATGGGAAGAACCGGCACCGTCTTCGCCTGCGAACAAGATGGGGTAACGCCAGATATCATCACGATCGCCAAGGGTTTGGGCGGCGGTTATCAGCCTATCGGCGCGGTGATGCTATCGGCCGACATCTACGCCAGTTTTGCCAATGGGTCTGGGCTGTTTCAGCATGGTCATACCTATCTTGGCCACCCTGTGGCCGCCGCGGCCGCCAACAAAGTGGTTGAGATCATTGCACGGCCAGAGACGCTGGCGAACGTCAATGCCATGGGCACGAGGTTACAGAGCGGCCTTGAAGCGGCGCTCGGCGCATCCCCCCATGTGGGCGATATTCGCGGCAGGGGCTTGTTTCGCGGTATCGAGATTGTCGCGGACAGGGAAAACAAAACACCTTTCGATCCGGCTAGAAAGATTTACGCCAAGATCAAGCGACAGGCCATGGCGCGTGGCCTGATCAGCTACCCGATGGGCGGCACTATTGATGGCATTAACGGTGATCATATCTTGCTGGCTCCGCCCTATATCATTGCGCCTGACGAAGTAGACCTGATCATTGAGCGTATTGCCGAGGCCATAACCGCCGCCATCGCAGAGTGATGACACAATCAATAACATCTGAAAGGAGACCCACCCATGCCCTCTTCTCCCTGCCCGCCTATTTCCGATGCCGACTGGCCTGAGGAGATCCCTGATTTACGCGAGGGCTTTGCTGGCGCACTCAACGTTTATCGCACCATGGCCCATCACCCGGCCTTGCTTAGAGCGTGGGCGCCCTTGCGCCAACACGTTGTTAAGGAGAATGCGTTAGGCCCGGAACTGACCGAAGTGGTGATTTTACGCGCGGGTTTACGTATGGGCTCAGCCTACGAGTGGGCCCATCATGTTAGTCGTGCACTTGCCCTGGGATTCTCCGAACACCGGATCACGGCTATTCGCGGTACTCCCGAAGGTGTTGACGGTCTTATCGTCAACGCCGTGGATGCGTTATTCGATGAGCGCATGCTGGCCAAGGAGCAGGAAGCAGAACTTGCCGAGGCGATCGGACGCAAAGCAGTGATCGACCTGATCGCCATGGTGGGTTTTTATTCGGTGCTCGGTTACCTGCTCAAAACCTACGACACACCGATTGACGACACTATTCAACAAGAAGCGCAAAAACAGCCGGAGCTGTTTTCGCTAATGCCGCGTTAAACCAGCTAATCCAGATCTGCTAATAAGCGAATTACGCTAACTGCTTAACCAACACCTTCGATTTGCGGGCGTGGTTGTAGGTTTCGCGTTTCAGCGGCGGGAGGTCTTCCAGGCTGGCGGCGCGGAAGCCGTGTTCCACAAACCAGTGGGCGGTGTGGGTCGTCAGCACGAAGATTTCAGTTAAACCGCGCTGGCGGGCGCGGCGCTCCATGGCCTCCACCAGGCGCTCGCCCCGCTCGCCACCGCGGTAGCTGTCGTGCACCGCCACGCAGGCGAGTTCGGCAATGCTGGTATCCGTAAATACATGCAGCGCGGCGCAGCCAATCACCATACCGTCACGCTCGATCACCATGTAGTCATCGATTTCGTGCTCCAGGCGTTCACGGGAGCGCGCTACCAGCATGCCCCGGCGCTCTAGCGGTTCCAGCAGTTCCAGCAGACCCGCTACATCGTTGAGCGTGGCCGGGCGCAGCTGTTCGTAGCGGTGCTGGGTAATCATGGTGCCCACGCCGTCCCGGGTGAACAACTCACCCAGCAGGGCATCGTGGTTGCGCCAGGAAAGCAGGTGCGTACGCGCCACGCCTTCCCGTGCGGCGGTGCAGGCGGCCTGTAAGTGGCGGGCTAGCTCGCTGCCTGGCACTGCGGCGCTTAAACGCGGCTCGGCCTCCGCTGGCGAAAGCTGGCGCAGCAGCGCGCCCTGCTCATCTTCCAAGCCTTCGGATTCCCCCAGCAAGATCAGCTTATCGGCTTTCAGCGCCACGGCGGCGTGTTGAGCGACTTCAGAGGCGTCTAAATCAAAAACTTCACCGGTACTGGAGAACCCTAGCGGCGGCAGCAGCACCAGCGAGCCTTTTTCCAGCAGGCCTTCAATGGCGCTGGCACGCACCCGACGCACTTCGCCGCTGTGGTCGAAATCCACCCCTTCGCGCACGCCTAATGGCTTGGCGGTCACTAGGTTGCCGGAGATCACGCTCAGTTCCACACCGTGCAGCGGCGTGCTGGGCAGGCCAAGGGAGAGCCGTGCTTCAAGCCATAGCCGCTGGTGGGCAGCTACCTGCTCAACGTGAGCCATCACCGCGCGATCCGCGACCCAGCGGCCATCGATGCGCGTGGGCTCTACGCCAGCGGCAGTCAACGCTTCATGCACCTGGGGGCGAATGCCGAACACGACAACCAAACGCACGCCCAGGGTATGCAGCAGCGCCAAATCCTGAATCAGTTGCTCCCCTCGGCCAGACGCCATGGCTTCGCCTTCAATTAAGATGACAAAGGTTCGCCCCCGGTGGGCATTGATGTAGGGGGAAGCGTTACGAAACCAATCAACAAAAGGGAAGCGCGTATCCAAGGGCCGCTCTCCGGCAGCAGGTGAAAGAAACAATCTCAAAAACAATTTCAAAAACAATCTCCAGTTACTTTACCAGAGCACGAAAAACAGCGGCACCTTCAAATGCAAATCTGCTCGATCTAATGCAGATAAACATGAAGATGCCGCTGTGATCTTATCGCTCAGATGCTTCTAAAGCCTTTCGAGCCTTGGCGTACTACGTTTACAAGTGCTGTTTATTATTCGTTAACCGAACATGCCCTTGAACATGAAGAAGAACAGAATCGCCAGGCCAGCGCCTGCTGGTAGTGTGATCAGCCACGACATGGCAATCGTGCCGATGACCCGCAGGTTCAAAGCCGCCATGCCGCGTGCCAGCCCCACCCCAAGAATCGCGCCGACCAGGGTGTGGGTGGTGGAAATCGGCAGGCCAGTGCCCGAGGCCAGCACCACCGTGGTGGCTGCCGCCAGGGTAGCGGCAAAGCCACGGCTGGGGGTCAGTTCTGTAATACCGGTGCCCACGGTAGCGATGACCTTATGGCCGTAGGTGACCAAGCCCACCACGATGCCGCTGCCGCCAAGTACCAGCACCCACCAGGGCACCAGTGCAGAGCCGCCAATTTCACCGCCGGTTTGCACCACGCTGATGACTGCCGCCAGTGGGCCAACCGCATTCGCCACATCGTTGGAGCCGTGGGCAAAGGCCATGGCGCAGGCGGTGAAGATCATCAGCACGCCGAACACACGCTCAACATTGGCATAGCCGAAGTGGTCGTTGGTATTGTGCTCGAACTTGATACGCCGCTGCATGATCAGGCCAATACCCATGATCACCAGGCCCAGCAGGATCGACAGCAACAGGCTCTGATTGAAGGTTAGGTCCAACCCCACATGAGATAACCCTTTGGTCAGCGTGACCATCGAAACGATGAAACCTACCAGAAACACATAGCCGGGTACGTAGCGTTTGGCGGCCGTGAATGGGTTGGCGTCCTCGAAAATCAGGTGGTGTACCGATTTAAACAGCACGAAACCGATGGTACCTGCCAACAAGGGGGAGACCACCCAACTGGCGGCAATCTTGCCTACCGCACCCCAGTCCACCGTGGCAGGGCCTAGCCCTGCAACCGCAAAGCCTACGATCGCGCCGACAATCGAGTGCGTCGTGGAAACCGGCCAGCCTTTCATGGAGGCCACCAGCAGCCATGTTCCCGCCGCCAGCAGGGCTGCCAGCATGCCGTAGACCAGCAATTGTGGGTCGTCCTGTAGCAGTTCGGGGTCGATAATACCTTTACGGATCGTATTGGTAACTTCGCCACCGGCTAGCCAGGCACCCAGGAATTCAAAAATGACCGCAATCAGGATAGCCTGTTTGATGGTGATCGCTTTCGACCCCACCGAGGTTCCCATGGCATTGGCCACGTCGTTGGCGCCAACGCCCCAGGCCATGAAAAAGCCAAACAAACAGGCCAGGATGATAAAGATTTCACCGTGCTGGGCAATAATCAGCATGAAAGTCCCCTTAGCGGGCAGTCAGGATCTGCAGACGGCTACCCACGCGCTCGGCGCGGTCGGATAGTTCGCCAACCCATTCAATGATCTTGTAGAGAAAGATCACGTCCACTGGTGGTAGCTGGCTCTCAAGCTTGAACAGCTGGCGGCGAATGGTGATCTGTTGGTCGTCGGCTTGGTGTTCGAGGGTGTGCAGCTCACGGATCATCTTCTGCATCACATCCGAGACATTTTTGCCAAAGCCGGACTCGAGCAGATCCTTGAGCTCTTCTAGCGCTTGACGCGCTTGCGCCACGCAGGCAACGCTGGTTCGAATGTAGTCGCGCATCGGCGCGGCCAGCTCATCCGGCACGCGCATTTTACGCCCCAGCATAATGCCGGTAATGTCACGCACCTTGTTGGCGATCTTGTCCTGCACGCTGATCAGATCAAGCAGATCGGAGCGCGACACCGGAAGAAACATGGTGTTGGGCAGGTTCAACCGTAGTTCTGTTTTCAGCGTATCGGCGTCATGCTCTAGGCGGGTGACGTTTTCGCGCAGCTCAGCCGCTTTGTCCCAGTCATCAACCAGGGTTGCTTCAAAAAACGGCAACAGCTGATCGGCACACTCATTCGTCTTGACGATATGGGCCAATAACGGCTGGAATGGCGAGCGGCCAAACATCGAAGAAAAAGGATTGGAGGTAACCATAATGCCTTTTAGCCTGTTTTCGGGGAGCCTGGAAATGGCGGCGCCAGTATAAAGAGTGCGCCTGCCGCCGTCATGAAAAGTTCACAAATGTAATCAAATATTCATTTAAATGTCACGATAACGAGGTGGCTAGCGTCATGAAAAGCCCAAACCCCATGGAAGTGGAACTTAAACTGGCCCTTGCCCCGACAGGGCCTGCGGCGCTGACTCAACACCCGTATCTCGCTTCACACGCCGTGCGTAAACAAACGCTGACCAATACCTACTTTGATACCCCTCAGGGTGATCTGGCGAAAGCACATATTGCGCTGCGACTTCGCCAGGTAGACGGCCAGGTGCTGCAAACGGTGAAAACCGCTGGCCAAGGTGGTGGCGGGCTTTCCCAGCGCGAAGAGTGGGAGTGGCAGATTGCTGGCCCGCAGTTGGATCTCACTTCAATTGCCAAGCTCCCCCCTTTTCAAGGCGAACTTAGCAGTGTGCTAGATGCCCTCGCCCCCCAACTCAGCACCGATTTCACACGGCGTAGCTGGCAGCTAAAAGAGGGTGGACAAGGCCAGGAGAGTCATGTCGAGCTGGTATTGGATGAAGGCGAAATTATTAGCGGTGGCTACCGCACGCCGATTCGCGAGGCAGAGCTCGAATTAAAAGGCGGCGAGCCTGAAGCTCTGTGGGCGCTGGCATTGACCCTTGCTGAACAGGTACCCCTGCGACCCTCGGACAGTAGCAAGGCGGCCCGTGGCAATGCCCTTAGCACCCAACACTGGCCGCTACCCGAAGCGCACTCCCCGGCAGAGTGGCTGCACCGTGCCACGCTGGCGCTGGACGCCTACCACGACAGCCAACAAGCCAGCTTTTTAAACGATGCCCAGCAGGCGCTGGCCACTCTCGCCGAACATCCCGAACTGGATACCACCGCACGCGCTTATGCCCAGGCGCTGCCTGGCGCGCTCGATGCGGACGGCCAGCCCAATGCAGCCTACGGTAAAGCGGCGTTAGCGCTCGCCCATCGCTTGGCGTACCAAACCGCGCTACGCTAGGTCCTAGCGCACTTTTCAGGACGGCATTGAGGTCCACTTCAGGATGATGCAATGAATTTAAACTTAACCCCCGGCGCGGAAGGCCTACGCACCCGCCTGTTTCATATCATATTTGAGTCTGACACGCCGGGAGCAAAAGCTTTTGATATCGCCTTGATTGTGGCGATTCTACTCAGTGTTGCGGTCATTATGCTGGGCAGTATCGAGACTTATGCCGAGCGGTACGGCGACCTATTCTTCTATCTTGAGTGGGTCTTCACGCTATTGTTCAGCATTGAGCTGATCTTGCGCATTTACTGCCTGGAAAAGCCGACACTCTATTTAAGAAGCTTTTATGGCATCGTCGACTTAATCGCGATTTTGCCCATTTGGCTGGTACTACTGGTGCCCGGTGCACATGGTCTGGTGATTGTACGTTTGCTGCGGGTACTGCGCATTTTTCGTATTCTGCGCCTGATGGAGTTTGTCGGCGAGGCGCGTCTTTTAATGGATGCCCTTAAACGCAGCATGCGCCAGATATTGCTGTTTTTTAGCGCCATATTAATGGTGATTACCCTGTTCGCGGCGCTGATGTACACCATCGAATCCTCTGAGGCGGGCTTCACCAGTATTCCGATGTCGATGTACTGGGCCATTGTCAGCATGACCACCGTCGGCTATGGCGACATCGTCCCCGCTACTGCGCTGGGTAAATCGATTACGGTGGTACTCATGCTGCTCGGCTACTCGATCATTGCCGTGCCCACCGGGGTATTTTCCGCTCAGGTGATTCGCTCGATCCGTGAAGAGCGTTACTCCGAAGAAGCCTGCCCCGGCTGCGGTCACGAACGCCATGAAAAACGCGCCCGCTACTGCCTACGCTGCGGCACCTGGCTGGATGAAGACAGCGAAGACCCGCGCAAGAAGGACGACGACAAAACAGATGACGCTCAAGAAAATAGCCACGAGAGTGACGAAGACAAGAACTAAGACAAAAACACGCCCCAAGACAGCTAAACTAAATCGTCAAACAAAATAGCCAAATCTGGGGCGCGCAGCGTTTATTTAATGCGGTATGGAGTGGTTATCTAACCGATCACTCCACTTCGTGCGGGGCTTCCCAGGCGTCTAACTCAGCCTCGCTCCAGGCACCGTAAGTAGCGTTGGGGAACACGATCCAATCGTTGCCAAAACGCTCGGCATTCTCTTCAACAAGCGCATGCTGCTGGTCAAGGTCGGCGCCCGCGAAGTCACCCGCGAAATCGTGAAGGGAATCACCCAGCTGCATCACCAGCGTGTGGTTATCCACCACTTCCGCGCGGCGTTCTGCCTTGGCAGGCCCCAGCAACATCACGCTCTGTTCAGAGACTTGGGGTAGCTCTAGCGCTTCCAAGGTGGCGATAGTGTCGGCCTCGTTCTCCTGGTAGCGATCAGAGACGTAAAAAATGGCCACGCCCTGCTCATCCGCGTAATCCAGGAACGCTTTGGCACCCGGCATCAAACGCGGTTCGCCTTCACGCTCCCAATGCTTCCATGTGTCCCAGGTGGTGTAGTCGTGGCACGCCTGCATGTCGCGAACCAACAGAGCGCTATTATCCAGCACCGTTTCATCCAGGTCGGTAATGATCGCCAAGTCGTCGCTGCCACCATGCGCCTCAATCTGATCCTCAAGCCGGTAGGTGGCGAGGGCAAAACCCTGACGCTGCAGAGCAGCGGCTTCAGCAGACTGCTGTTGATAGCGCAGGCCCATTGCATAGGCTTCCTGGGCACATATTTCTGCGTCATCACTATTTGCATGGCTGGTCAGCGGTAAAGCGGTGAGGCTGGCTAGAGCAGCAAGGGTGCAGAGGCGAGAAGGGAATGGCTTCGTCATTGAATGATCTCCTGGGCTAGGCGATCTCAAAAAGACGAGGCGATTCCTCGCCTTAAAGGATCACAATTTATTATCGAAAAGAACCGTTAGGATCATATTTTATTTTCATTGAACATTCAAATAATGAAAAATAGACAAATTCCCTGCTCATTAAAGCTAAAAGCAGGGATTTGCTCTGAAAAGTGTTTTTAGACGACGAAAGGAGAAATATCGCCGCGCCCTTCACGGATGATTTTCGGCGGCAGTTCGCGCAGGTCGATGACGCTGGTGGGGTCTAAATGGCAGGCGCCGCCGTCGATAATGGCATCCAGGTGGGCGCCAAAACGCTCGCGGATCTCTTCCGGGTCGTTCATGGGCAGGTCATCGCCCACCGGAATCAACGTTACGCTCATCAACGGCTCGCCTAATGCGGCCAGTAACGCGTGGGTAATGCGGTGATCCGGTACGCGCACGCCAATGGAGCGACGCTTGGGATGCAGTAGCAGGCGCGGCACTTCTGAAGAGGCATCCAGAATATAAGTGTAAGGCCCTGGAGTATGGGCTTTCAGCAACCGAAATACATCGTTATCTACCTTGGCGTAGGTGCCAATTTCCGAGAGATCGGAACACACCAGGGTGAAGTTGTGTTTATCGTCCAGTGAACGTAGCCATTTTATCTTCTCAATGGCTTTCTTCTCACCCAGATGGCAGCCAAGCGCATAGCCCGAATCAGTGGGGTAAGCAACCACACCGCCTTTACGAATGATCGCAATCGACTGATCGATGAGGCGTTTCTGAGGGTTTTCCGGGTGAATCTGAAAATATTGGCTCATTGGTAACTCCTGTCCGTAGGCACTGCCTATACAGCATAGCCGACTTGGCTTTTAACTGACCGGGCTTTGCAATGACCCGGCTGTGATTTAACCGACCGCCAGCAGGCCGGGTGACGCATCGCGCAGGTGCAGCAGCCGGGGATGCTGCCATATGGGGGGCGCCGCAGTGCGCGGCACTAGGCTCATGCTGCCGGGGGCCGCATGACTGCCAGGGAAGTGAAAATCGCTGCCCATAGAAGCGTAAAGGTCGCGCTCCACTAGCTGACGCGCCAGGTCGCGGGTGCTATCCGGGTTCTGCTGGCCGCTGACCAGTTCAACCGATTGGCCGCCCGCCGCTTGGAAGGTATCCATCAACAGGCCTCGCTTGCGCCGGGTTAAGCCGTGGCGCAGTGGATGGGCAATCACGGCCACGCCACCGGAATCGACAATCCAGCTCACGGCTTCGCTGATTTCCGGCCAGTGGGCTTTAACATCGCCCTTTTTGCCGCTGCCCAGATAGCGCTTGAAGGCGCTGGCCCAGTCGGGCACCACGCCTTCCGCTACCAGCGCTCGGGCAAAGTCCGGGCGGCCTAGCGGGCGGTCGCTGCCGGCGTGCAGGCGCGCTTTTTCCAGCGCGTTGGATAAACCGACTTTTTCCAGCCTTTCGGCGATCACTGCTGCACGCTGTATCCGCGCTTCACGCTGCTGAATTAGGCCTTCTACCATTGGCCCCTGTAAGCCACCGGGCATCAACGCCACCACATGGATATTGACGCCCTGCCAGCGTGTGGATAACTCACAGCCGGGGATAAGACACAGCCCTGCTTGCTCCGCCGCGCGGCCCGCTTCTTCAATGCCGTCCATGGTATCGTGATCGGTGAGCGACATGTGCGTCAGCCCGCGTTCGGCACACAGGGTTACCAGCTCGGTGGGCGTTAACGCGCCATCGGAAGCGGTTGAGTGCATGTGCAAATCAACTGGGTAGCGCTGATCGGCATCAAAGGTATAGGGAAGTCGAGGCATAAGCATGACGCCGTGTGGCCAGTTTGTCAGAATGCGCTTTTCAGCTGTGAATGAACCCTTCGCAATGGGTAAGATATGGTGCGCGCTTATGCCAGTGCGGTCAATTAACGGTCACTTTGCATCCTCGTCTTATCAAGGAGTTAACCCCAAATGCTGTATGCCATTATGAGTGAAGATGTACCCAATAGCTTAGAGCGCCGCTTAGCGGCCCGGCCAGACCACTTGGCACGCCTGGAAGCGCTGCGCGATGAAGGCCGCCTGGTACTGGCTGGCCCTCACCCTGCCATCGACGCTGAAAATCCTGGTGATGCAGGCTTTTCCGGCAGCTTGGTGGTAGCGGAATTCGACAGCTTGGAAGGCGCCAAGGCGTGGGCCGACGCTGACCCATACATTATTGCAGGGGTGTATGCCAAGGTAATTGTTAAGCCGTTCAAGAAAGTTATGCCTTGACGCCAATAGGCAAGTATGGAGGGTTCGTCGGCTTTTTCACAGAGCCTGTGGAAAACTCTGTGCAAACCCGGCGGACGCTTTGCGCTAAGCCAGAGATAACGCCAGCGCTAACAAATTGATCATTTTTTAACCACCTGTTCATCAATACGGATACCTGCGTGACCCAACGTTCAAACGCTTTGCCACCGCTTGCGGCATTAACGACGCCAACCCTTACCTGGAACGAGGGAGCCCCCCACGCAACAGCGTTTGATGACATCTATTTCACCCGTGGTGATGGGCGCGCAGAGACCGAGCATGTCTTTCTGGGTGCCAATCACCTCCCCGAACGCTTTGCCGCCTGGGAAGCCGCGCGGCCCTTTGTGATTGGCGAAACCGGCTTTGGCACCGGGCTCAATATGCTCTGCGCCTGGGCCTGTTTTGAACAACATGCCCCTTCTTCTGCACGGCTGCACCTGTTATCCACAGAGAAGTTTCCCCTTGAGCTAGTTGCCCTTGAACAAGCATTAGCGAGCTGGCCCTCGCTGGCGACTTATGCACAGGCGCTCTGCGGACAGTGGCCCACCGCCGTTAGCGGTATTCACCGCCTGCACTTAACCGATCGTGTCACCCTTGATCTGCATTTTGGCGATACCACTGAGCGCCTGGAGCAGTTGGATGGTCAGGTCGACGCCTGGTTTTTAGACGGCTTTGCGCCCTCTAAAAACCCCGATATGTGGCAGCCTGAATTGTTTAACGCCATGGCCGCCCGTTCACACCCCGGCGCAACTTTCGCCACTTTTACCTGCGCAGGAATCGTCAAACGAGGCCTGAAAGCGGCGGGCTTTAACTGGAAGAAAGTGCCGGGCTATGGCCGCAAGCGGGAAATGCTAGCGGGCAGTATCGAAGCTCCACCAGCGGATCACCGCCGCCAGGCCACTCCCTGGTTTATCCCACCGCCTGCGACACCGGCCAAGCACGTTGTGATAGTCGGCGCCGGGTTGGCGGGAAGCAGCGTAGCGGCAGCGCTGGCACGGCGGGGCGTTAAGGTGACAGTGGTGGAGCGCGAAGCACTCGGTGCGGGCGGTTCGGGTAATCGCCAGGGCGCGCTATATGTAAAGCTTGCCGCCGAGACCAATCACCAAAGCCGGGTTTATCTTGCTGGGCTGTTGTACAGCCAGCGCTGGTTAACGCAGCAAAACTCCCCCCAAAGCTTATGGCAGCCCTGCGGCGTGGTGCAGTTGGCAAGCAGTGATAAAGAGGCACGCCGCCAGCAGCGTTTTATCGAGCAACACCCGCTGCCACCTGAAGTCGTCACGGGCATGGAGAACCCGACGTTAACCGAAACGGCGGCAATCACCGTCAGTGCACCTCACGGGCTTTATTATCCACAGGCGGGGTGGGTAAGGCCTAAGGCGCTGTGTGAGTACTTGCTTAGCCAACCAGGCATTAGCTTGCAGCAAGGCGACGTTAGCTCCCTTACCCAACTAGAAAACGGCTGGCAACTGAACTTGGCCGATGGCAGTACGTTGCGGGCGGATCAGGTGGTGATTGCCAGCGCGCATTTGGCTAACTGCTTTACGCAAACGGCGGAATTACCGCTACAGTCGGTGCGCGGCCAGATTAGCGAGCTAACGCTACCCAATGAGGTAGCGGGCCCTAAACGCGTAGTCTGTGCTGGCGGCTATGTGGCGCCCGCTTTAGATGGTGTGCTGACCTTCGGGGCTAGCTTTATACCCAACAATGCGACAACTGATGTGACGGATGACGACCATCAGCGCAATATCGATGAGCTGCGTCAGACGCTGCCCGCGCTGGTAGAGGCGTTGGAAAAGGCAGGCATTGAGCTGAGCCCTGAGAGCCTTAAGGGCCGTGCCGCCGTGCGTGCAGCAAGCCCCGACAAAACCCCTTACGCTGGGCCGGTGCCGGTGGCAGAAGCATGGCGAACGGATTATTCGCTGCTGAGCAAGGATGCCACCCGCGTGGCGGAGATACCTGGCAGGCACCATCCAGGCCTGTGGATATCCACCGCCCACGGCTCAAGGGGGCTCGCCAGCGCGCCGCTTTGTGCCGAGGTAATCGCCTCACGAATCTGCGATGAACCAATGCCACTAGAAGCGCCGCTGGTCGATCACCTGCATCCGGGGCGGCGGATTATTAGTGCGATTATTCGCGGCGAGAATGCTTAATAGAAAACCGGGTAACAGCTCTTTTTTGTCACTGCGAAGTACTCCGCCTCATTATATGGGGTGCCATTGCAAACGCAGTGAAGCAAACTGGGGTGGGGGCCCCGACAGGTTGAGATTGCTTCGTCGTTTCACTCCTCGCAATGACACATAGGCGTCATTGCGAACGCAGTGAAGCAATCTGGGGTGGGTGCCCCGACAGGTTGAGATTGCTTCGTCGTTTCACTCTCGCCATGACACATTGGCTGGGCGCCTGGCTACAACATTCTTTTGTCATCGCGAGCGTAGCGCGGCGATCTCGGGTTTGCCTGCCAATGCCAGCAAAGATTGCTTCGTCGTTTCACTCCTCGCAATGACACATAGGCGTCATTGCGAACGAAGTGAAGCAATCTGGGGTGGGTGCCCCGACAGGCTGAGATTGCCGCGTCGCTGCGCTCCTCGCAACGACATATTGGGAGGCTTTTCGCAAGATGAGGCTAAATATCGCCCTCTTCTTCGTCGTCGGCGACATCGCGCCCAAACGAACGCCACTGAGCCAGGGTCATCACTTCGGTCATCTCTAGCTCAAGGTCGTGGGCGATAATCAGCTCATTGCGCTCAAGCTGCTTTTTCAGTTCGGCTACCCAGCCGTGCATGCCCTCGCCCGTGGTATCAGTGGTGTCGTAGCCCTGGCGGGTCACAAACGCCTCCAGCAGGGCATTGAGGGTGTCCGGTGGCAGCATTCGGGCGGGTACTTCAATAAAACGGCTCATTAACGCTGCTCCCACTCTGCCAAACGTTCGATAAAGGTGGCTTCGTCCACGACTTCCACGCCCATCTGTTCAGCTTTGGTAAGTTTACTGCCCGCCGCTTCGCCTGCGACCAGGCAGGTAGTCTTCTTCGATACACTACCCGCTACCTTAGCACCCAACGCCTGCAAGCGTGCTTTGCCCTCATCCCGGGTCATACTCTCCAATGAGCCGGTGAGCACCCAAGTCTGGCCTTCCAGCGGCGTAGGGCCTTGAGTGACTTCCGCTTCTTGCCAGGTAATGCCCGCATCAATCAGCGCGGCAATGGTTTCCTGGTTGTGCGGTTGGCGAAAGAAAGTATGCACATGGGCGGCTACAATCGGGCCGACATCGTTGACCGCTTCCAGCGCTTCCAACTCAGCGGCTTGAATGGCCTCAAGGGTACCAAAGTGGTTGGCGAGATTGGCCGCCGTCGCCTCACCTACTTCACGAATACCTAAAGCATAAATAAACCGCGCCAGCGTAGTCGATTTAGCGGTTTCAAGCGCGTTGACCAAGTTGGTGGCTGACTTCTCGCCCATACGCGGCAGGTTTTGAAGCTGTTCAACAGACAAGTGAAACAGCGCCGCCGGCGTTTCTACCCAGCCCAAATCAACTAACTGCACGATCAACTTTTCGCCCAAGCCGTCAATATCCAGCGCTTTGCGACTGGCGAAATGCTTGAGCGCTTCTTTACGCTGCGCCGCACAGTAAAGGCCCCCCGAACAGCGAGCGACCGCTTCACCTTCAATACGCTCGATATCCGAACCGCACACCGGGCAATGTTCGGGAAAAATGATCTCCCTTGCATCCGCTGGTCGCAGCTCGGTATGCACGCTCACGACTTGAGGAATCACCTCGAAGTGTCACTCTCTACAATTACATCATATGAATAATTTCTCATTTTATCAATTGTTTATACGATAACAATAGTGCACGATCTCTACTTGATACTTTCAAATAGGTATTGAGCATTGACTTACAACGACAAAATTGAATATCTATCTACCTTCATTGATAGCGAAACTCTTAATTTCATCACTGGATATGCGAATAGCCTAGCCAAGTCGAACCGCGAGGCCACTATGCATGCTCTTTGTACATGCATCGGCTTGCTCATCGAATCCAAGACTGGAAACAATAATTCATTTTCTCTGGTACGAAACCTCGAATTTATTCGTTCGTATTACTGCCAACAACACACTCTGACAACCGCCGCAAAAAATTATGCATACATCTTAATTATAACTAACAAACTTATAGGTTATGGCTTTATTAAAGAAGATGGCGAACTTCCATCTAAGCCTCAAACAAACATGGATCACCAAAAGTACAAAGAAGAAAAAATTCCCGATAAAACGCTCAACAAGCTAAAAGCAAAGCTAAGTGCCGACCAAATCTTTGACGCTATACTTTTAAAATGTTGCACTCCAAATATTGCTAAAAGACTTAAAGAACATGTCAACTCGAAAAAAAATAGCAAGCATCATCGCGGCCCGCTGGTTGAAATTCTACCGCAGCTTCACGCAACATCCACTAACTGGCATGAAAATCCAAAAATTATTAACAACGAACTCTCTATATTTCGAGATGATTTGTTAAATAATTATCAGCGAAGTAGCGCATATGGTCGTTTTCAGAATGTAAAAAATTCGTTTTTGGTACTCATCGAGCACCAATTGCTACCCAATAATATTGTTCTCCCGAACAACTTGCGTCGATGCACACGAACGCAGAAAGTGCGTTCTAACAACCCTTTAATATCAAATATTAAAGTGTATGACGAACATCAAAAAGAAAAGTTTATTGACTCCAGCACATTTATATCTGATTTAAAAAAAGATTTATCTAACAATTTAAATATAATCGTATCAGAAGCAAAAAATATAGTTTACGACGCTTATCACGCCTTCCAATCAAAGAAAGAAATAGTTGAAAAAAGCCAGGTTAAGGAGTTTATTAACCACCCCAAAATGCTGGTAAAAAACAATACAAAAGGTAAGAAATATCTTAATCCATTTTATAATACAAACCCACTGAGTTTTGAAAATCAAGTTGCAGCACTTGATCATTATTTTGATTCCGTGGTGCAGAACGTTCAAACATTTAGTATTTATGGATTTCGTTGTCGTCATGAGCTTTTAGGTTATTTGGGACTACTACCTAAAGTTGCGTCTGCCATGCAAATCATCATTGTAGAAGAACTCGGGATTAATCCCTACTCACTCTACAAAGTTAAAATCTATAGTGATAGCCACGGCCATGAATTTGTTCAAGTAACAGATGAAGGGAGTGTACGACTCAAGGCCTTAAAGCCTCGCGCCAGAAATGCTCGAACCAGACATGCTGCTGGCAGCACATTTCCACTGACTGAAATAGATCCTAATGATATTGATGCAGCAACGTGTTTGAAGATGGCACTAGAAATGACATCACGAACTCGAGGTATAACCAAACAATCTGAGCTTTGGTTATGCCTAACCAAGTGGGGAGCAACATCCCCAACACCAGAAACTTTCCAGAACTGTTTTAATAACATAAGACAAAAGCTTGCAAAAGAAAAAACAGTTTTTAATGAAGCTTCGTTGAAAAAAATTCGCACGTCGAAAGCAATTTTAATTTATCTTGATTCGAATGGAAACGCATTAAAGTCCGCAACCTATCTTGGTAATCACGTAAAAACAACACTTGCACGGTATATACCCCCATACCTTTCAGAGTTAGTTTATAGAGTCAAAATCCGAGCTTTCCAAAATATTTTATTATATATGGCAGTATCTAGTGATGCTGCACCAGCTCAGTCACTTTTGCTTGACAGCGAAACTTTTGAAAATCAAGTCAAACAAGCTTTTAAAAATCCAGATATGGGCGGTAATCTCTTCGAGAGAATCGCTTTTCACCCACAAACAGTAAGTAAACCCTCCAACATATATTTTTGTGTATCCGAAAAAAACATCGCTCTCGCAATTAAATATGCCTTAGAAGGCTCCGAAGAGACCTTGCGGGAATACTGCAAAAATGTACTTACCAAAATCTCAGAAGGTCCTATCACCATGAAACAGCTTTTGCGTAAAGCGCATTTAGCCGTGCAGAATGGATAATATGTTAAATAATATGAAAAATTTCAATTTTAGTCCAAAAAGAGAGCTGGTCGATTATATTGAGGCGGTCAATATAATAGAGGATAAGAACTACCCAAAGCCCAGATGGATGTTAAATAATTCTGTAGACGATGAAGTATGGATACTGGCGAAGACAGCATTTCCCGCTACAATACCAGGAGAGGATCCCCAGAGTGTAGATAAACTGGAATTCAAACGATCCGTGTCATATGGAGAATATTTAACGGATCCTCTATGGCCCCCTCTGTCAGCCTTGTTGTCCGGTTGGTGATATCGCCTAAATCTAATCCAGAGGGAGCGGCATGGAGTCCTTGTGCCACGTTATTCTGCAGAGCGTAAAGCAGCCGTCCTGAAGAAGTTGTTA
>Ga0208919_1000630_pt1 | contig 22836 bp, 22 predicted proteins | sample 4_EtaG_FD_184076 | JGI IMG/M metagenome (GOLD analysis project Ga0208919, IMG submission 184076) | Marine viral communities from the Subarctic Pacific Ocean - 4_ETSP_OMZ_AT15127 metaG (SPAdes) (version 3) | ecosystem: Environmental > Aquatic > Marine > Oceanic | place: Pacific Ocean | collected...
AAAGACAAGATGATTTATCAGGAGAGTAAAGATGGATAAGGATAACGTGATTAAGTTTCCCATTATTAAAAAATACGACATGGATGTAGAGCCTGCCGATAGAGATAGCATAAGTACGTTGGTATTTACATGTGGACATTCCACAGCCCACTTGTTAGAAACAGGTGAAGTAGTTTGTTCTGTGTGTCTTAATCGATTAGTTGGCGTGGAATGGTATATGGATGAAGATTCACCGGAGAATTATTGATGATAAAAAGTCATTGGATAGGAGCTTTAGTTAAAGAAGAAAGAGTAAAATTAAAGCTAACTCAAAAAGAATTATCGAGACAAACTGGTATAGGAGTAAACACTCTTAGGACTATTGAACAAGGCTTTGGTGGGATTGCATTAGAAAAGATTGAAAAGGTTTTATCGGAGTTGGGTTGGGAACTTGATGCCCATCCATATGATTAGGAGAGTAAGATGCAGAAACAGAAAGTAGATTTAATTAACGTGGCTTTGCCGCGACAAGCACACAAGCTATTGAATATTCTTGCGGAAGAGGACAGAAGATCTCTTGCAAACGAACTAGCATTTCTCATCGAGAAAGAAGAAGAACGCAGGGCAAACGCTGAAGCACACTAAATCCCACACATCCCCTCGCATTCGTTGTTGAATAGATTAAGCTGGCCCAAGTCTTCAAGGCTTCTAAAGTCTACTTCATCAAGGGGTTTACAAGATCGATGAACATACTGTCTTCCATCATTACGGCCCTTGTTACGAATGGCTTTATCAAACTCAACTGCTTCATTGAAAGATTGTGGGTCATCTTTTTTCATGTCACGCCACATCAGATCATTATGAAATGGGCAAGCAATACAAGCACTCTTGGCAAGAGTTCTTCCAGGGTATCTTTTGTCGAACCATTTAATACAGTCTTGCCTTGACATTCTTGAGTCGATCAATGGCCATGTGTTCTCAACCCAGAGATCTCTTGATGGTTTCATTCTCATGGCTTCATCAGTGCTTATACCTAGCCATTGTCTTACGGCTGTTTTCTTTGGGGCTCGTTGTCGGGGCTTCAATCCTAAAAGGTCACGCAACTTCTTACGGATCGGATCAATTTTATAGTTTGAGGTGCATTGTCTTCTGCCCAACCCACCCTTCTCTGTGTAAAAAGGTATTGTTGAAAAAGCATTGTTACTTCTAGTTCCTATCCCCTTGAGGTGATGATCCTTTATATCCCCCGCTGACACACGATAGACCGGATAAGGAACCTGTTTTTCTAACCAGTTTAGATGGTCGTACACACCTTGAGGTTCGAACATTGTGTCAGCAAAAATAGCACAGGCAGGCATGGGGCTGAGTTCACCTTCCGCTGCCATCAAAGCCATGACTGTTGACTGAACACCCGCGCCCAAAGATATAACTTCAATCACTTTCCCACCACCTACTTCTGTTCTTTTTACCCGCTGTCATAGGTAGTTTGGTTGGATCAACACCGACCAATAAGGCTCGTGCTATCCCTACATGTAAGCCTGTTCTTTTGGCTAGTTTCTTTGCCGCCTCTGACTTTGGCATCTTATGACGCTTAAAGTCTGTCATCAATTGACTTATTTCTTTGGGGTTAGTTCGAGCCATTCTTTACGCTCCTCTTTTAAAACCTTTGCACTTAAATCTAATTTGTTCTGCAACGCTTTGACAATGCGTTCATCAATTGTACCTTGTGCTATTAAATCAACATACGTCACTGGATTGTTCTGACCTATTCTGTGACAACGATCCTCACTCTGAATCCGTGTTTCGAGGTTAAAGTCATTTGAATAATACACTACAGTGTTAGCGGCGGTAAGAGTTAAACCAAGGCCAGCGGTCTGTGGATTACCAACAAAGAATCTTAGCGCCGAGTCTTTGTCTTGGAAGCTGTCAATGATTTGTTGTCTGTCTGCATCAGATGTGTCTCCGTAATATGAACGAGCACAACCTCGACCATAGGCTTTGTTCAATGTTTCAGTAATCTTTTGTATGTCATATCGAAAGCGTGACCAGATTAAAACCTTGCCTTCGATCTCACTAATCGTGTCAAGCAAAGCATCAATTCGTTTGTTGGGTATCTCAATTAATTCACCATCGTCCGTGCGAACATGACCCGATAGCACCTGTTGCAGCCGAAGCATCTGGGTTATGACCTGAGGGGCTGATACCAAGTCATCTTCTAGGATGATCATGGCTTCTCGTTTCAGATCCATGTACATTTTTATTTGTTCCGTGGACAGTGGTACATGCCTGACGGTGTACGTTTTGGGCGGCAGATCCAGACAGTCTTTTTTCAATACACGAAAGCTAAAGTTCTTAATCTTGTCTGATAGTTCATTAAGGTTTCGATAGCCAAGTATCTGCTGGTATGTATGGCTTTGGCCTGAAACTTTTTGTAACCAGGCGTATCTGTTTTGAAAAGTGTAGAAGTTATTACACCCTAGAATATGTTTTGATAACAGATGGAACTGACTGTAAAGATCCATGGGATTGTTTGTGACTGGAGAACCGGTCAAGATTCTGCGATAATAAAATTTGTGTGCTATTTTTATGAGGTTCTTGGTTCGCTTGGCCTTGTGGTTTTTGACTGTGGTGCTTTCGTCAACTGCAATCATACCTCTGTTGCCTCGCATCGAGGCTATAGTTAGAGCAAAGTCGTTACCTTTTTTGGTGGAAAACGCTTCTACATTCATAACAAAGATAACAAGATGTTCAGATTTAATATTACCAAGAGAATTTAATTCTTCCTTTTGTTTTTTATTTGGACTTGGAACCCATCGAATCACTTCTCTTTTAATGTCATCGGATAAATGTGCAGGGATCTCTGCGTTAACCCAGTTTTGATATACACCTTTTGGTGCTACAATCATAAGAAAATTTATTTCTCCACGGGCGTATAAAATCCCTGCGTCATCAAGCAAACATTTGGATTTTCCTGTGCCCATCTCCATAAGATAAGCGAACCCCGTTTTACGATCAGCTTCTTTAACTGCATCTAACTGATGCTGATATGGTTTAGTTTTAAAATTGTAGTTGACAGTCATAGCATTCTCCCTTAAACAATAATCTGTTATTGCATAATGCTGTAACAGATGTCAACCAGAAAGCCGAAGGGCATGTACTTATAACGAGGTGAAAATGAAAAACTTATTTGAAGAAATGGTAGCAGATGCTGATGAGTTTAAGAATATAACGGATGAGGGTGGGTCAACGCTGACCAACCTGGTTCAACAAACACAAAGGCTCGATGCTGATATTACACAAGCAGAAGAGGCTGTCAAAAGTCTTAAAGCAGAGAAACGAAAACTAACGGAAGAACTTATCCCCATGAAGATGGGTGAGATGGGAGTTGAAAAATTTGAAACGGCAAACGCCGTGGTGAGCATCAAACCAGTGGTGCATGCATCTATTCCAAAAGATAAACAGGAACAAGCGTTTGCGGAACTCAGATCCAACGGTGATGGAGATCTCATTAAGAACGAAGTGCGAATTAATTTTGGTATGGGCCAGGACAACGAAGCTGGTGCGGTTATGGACAACCTAAGACAACAGGGGTTGGAACCCACACAGAAAACATTCGTGCATCCCAGCAGCTTAAAAGCCTACATCAAAGAGAGGGTTCAAAGTGGGGATCCAATCAACTTAGACAACTATGGTGCATACGTTGCACAAACAGCTTTCGTAAAGGGGAAATAAAATGGCTACAAAAATTACAAAAAAAGAATCTAATCTTCCAGCTGCTTTAATGGAAGACATGTTAGCAGATGCCGGTGATGGTGTAGACTACAACACAGATGAGCTAACAATACCACGTATTCAATTGGTGCAGGCTTTATCACCAGAGCTTAAAAAGACAGATCCTAAATTTATCGAGGGCATATCTGCGGGTGATATATTTAACACCGTAACACGTGAACGATACTCAGGAGAGGATGGTGTCAATGTCGTTGTCGGTTATCAATCCACTAAATATAACGAGTGGATACCTCGTGACCAGGGTGGTGGTTTTGTTCAAGAACTTAGCGCAGACAGTCAAGATGTTAAACAGGCAACTAGAGAGGGGGCTCGTGAAACACTACCTAACGGTAATGAACTTGTTAAAACAGACGAGAGTTATGTGTTAGTTCAAACAGAAAGCGGTTGGGCTCCAGCTATTATTAGCATGGTAAAAACTCAACTAAAGGTTAGCCGCCGTTGGAAAACACAAATCCTTATGCAGACAGTAAAAATGAAGGGTGAAAGCAAACGTCTTCCTTTGTATGGGACTATATGGAAATTAAAATCTGTAGAGGAGACCAACAAAAACAACGAGTCATATTACAACTGGATTGTTGAAAAAATTGGTATTGTGGAAGATCCTGCTTTATATAATGAAGTGAAGACCTTCCGTCAAAGTGTATCTGATGGGGAGGTAAAAACAGCACCAGATCAGGATGCTGGAGTTGCTCCCGACTCTAGTGTCAATGACGATAGCATACCGTTCTGATCGTGGTGTAGCGAGGTCACCGTGTAGCCGGTGGCCTCGCACTTTTTCGGGAGAAAGTAATTGTCGAATGCAGAGAGATTCCGACAATTGTTTCTTGGATCTTCTATTGCCCACGGTCACACAGAACTTGGACCAAGAGGACGTAATGGAAAACAAGAAGCAAAGAGTCGAGTAAGACAGGGTGCACTGGACAATGATATGATTCAACAGCACCTTGATGGAACGCTAGGCGTTGGAGCGATACCGATTGACGTGGATAATCTATGTTCTTTTGGTGTAATCGATATTGATACATATCCGTTGGATCTAGTTGCCTTAAATAAAAAACTACTAAAACTAAAGATGCCACTGACAATTTGTAGATCAAAGTCAGGGGGCGCACATCTGTATGTGTTCTTAAAAGAACGCACTGAAGCTACTTTAATTCGTGAGTCTCTTGAAGAAATGGCTTCAATATTAGGTCATGCTAGTGCAGAGATATTTCCAAAACAAACTACGATACAAGTTGATCGAGGAGAGACAGGCAACTTTATAAACCTACCCTATTTCGATCACTCAGAAACAATGAGATATGGGCTCGATAAAACTGGTAAGGCTTTCAGTCTTAGAGATTTTTTAGACCATGGTGAATCCAACAAGGTGGATAAGCATACTCTTATGCATCAAGACTTTGGTGTATTTGAAGATGGGTTTAGTGACTGTCCCCCCTGTATGCAATCACTAATACGTGAGGGTGTTGGAGAGGGTAACCGTAATACTTTTATGTTTAACGCTTGTACCCAGGAGAAAAAACGTAACCCAGACAAGTGGAAGAAAGAAGTTGAGAAGATAAACATACAGGCATGTACTCCACCTTTGTCTTCACGTGAACTGTTACAGCTACAAAAGCAGCAGGAGAAGAAAGACTATCAGTATCAGTGCAACCAGCACCCATTAAAATCATTTTGTAACCGTGAGATATGCAAGAAAAGAAAGCACGGTATTGACGGTGGTCCGGTGCTCACGATTAATGGTCTAAGTGTACTGGAATCTGACCCTCGTGTCTGGTTCGTTAGCATTGATGGCAGGACTGTAGAACTATCGACAGAACAACTACAAGTTCCGCTACAGTTTCAACGAGCATGCATGGAACAACTACATTTTATGCCACCAATACCGAAACAAGCGGATTGGACTAATGCTCTTAACACATTGATGCAGACAGCTTCTGTTATCGAGGTGTCAGAAGAAGACACAGAGCGCGGCCAGTTTAAAGACTTCGTTATTGAATACTGCACTGGCAGGCTAACAGCCCAGGATCCGTCAGAGGTAACGATAGGCAAAGCATGGACGGATGAGGATCAAAACGTGATCTATTTTAAACCAGAGGGTCTTGAAAGATTCTTAGAACAAAAAGGTTTTATTAAGTATCGCAACAAGCGCGGCATTCTCATGACAAGATTGTCTGAATTGAAAGGAGAAAAGAGTGCTCGTTTATCATGGAAGGATACATACACAGGTAAAAAAATGAGAGTGAGGTGTTGGAAGATTCCAACCTTTGATGAACAGGACGTTCCTACTGAAGTAAAACTACCAACAATGGAGAATATTAAAAATGACGACATCCCCTTCTAATTTTTTAAAGATAGATGAAGTGGCTAAAATTTTACAAGTCGATAGGACAACAATCTATCGCTGGCTGAAGGAGGGTACGTTTCCAGACCCTACTCGTATTGGCCCTGCTTTTAAGATGGAGAATGGTAAAAAGAAACCAAAGAGACAAGGTATACGTTGGGAAGAAGACCTCATTCGTGCTTGGATGAAAGACAACGCATGGCAAGGTTTAGTTAATGCGGAAGATTGAACAGCTTTACTTTGGGCCACCAGGGTGCGGTAAAACATATACTCTGATGCAAGTTATCAGGGATTTGATGGTCGAGGATGGTATACCTCCCCACCAGATAGCGTTTTGCTCCTTCTCTCGTAAAGCAATTCAAGAGGCTAGAGAGAGAGCTGGCTCAGATCTTTCATTAAGCAAGGAAGAGACACCGCATTTTAGAACGCTTCACTCAACTTGTTACCATGCTCTTGGTCTTTCTTCTAGCCAGGTTATGGGATCAAAAGACTACGAAGAGATTGGTAGAGGGATGCACCACAACCTTAACTTTGAGGCAGAGGTTGATGACTCTACAGGTTTGACAACAACAAGTAATCCATACCTTCGTTGTATCGAACTCTCTCGTGCTCGACAGACCAGTTTAGAAAGCGAGTTTAAACGCATAAACAATCCAACAATGCATTGGACTTTACAAGAACAGATAGATGCAAATATAAAAATATACAAACAAGAAAAAGAAAAGTTTGATTTTGCTGATATGCTATCTCTTTTTGCTGAAGGGCAAGGCTCTGCTCCAGAGATAGAGGCGTTAATAGTAGACGAGGCACAGGACTTAACCGCATTACAGTGGGCCGTGGTTCGTAGACTTAAACAAACAGCTAGTCGTGTTTTCTACGCAGGAGATGATGACCAAGCTATCCATCGATGGGCTGGCGTAGAAGTCTCAAGGTTTATTGGATGCACAGAAAATAAAATAGTTTTAGATCAAAGTTATCGTGTTCCACGTAAGGTTCACGCTCTTGCAGAGTCTATTGTTTGTCGGATTAAAAACAGATATCAGAAGACCTGGAGGCCAACAGATCAAGACGGAAATATATCATTCAATCTTAATGTCTGGGACTTAAATTTAGATCATGGATCTTGGACGATTATGGGCAGGACCAATAGATTGTTGGTTCCTATTATGCAAGAGTTAAGTGAAAACGGATATTTGTACGAGGACAGCAACGGTAACACAAACATATCACAGAGAATCTTAACAGCTAAAGTTACATGGGAGAACTTAGCTAGTGGTGGTCAGGTGGATCTCAATTCGATTAGAAGTTTGTATGAACAGATGCCCAAGAACAACAAGATCTTAAAAAGAGGAGCGTCTTCTTTTCTTGACACATTAGATCCAGAAATACCTCACACAATAACAGCGTTACAAGAGAGCGATAAGTTTTTAGCCACCAACAACATGCCGTGGTTCGAGGTTATCAAAGGTGTAAACGATGGCACTCGTGCAAAGTTTGATGCGGTTTTGCGTAGAGAAGGATCTAAAGGTTTATCCAATCCAAGAATTAAAGTTTCCACAATACATCGTATGAAAGGTGGTGAAGACGATAATATAATTTTATTGAGTGATACATCTTATGCCGCGAATAAGTACGGTGATATCGATGATGAAAGGCGTGTGTTTTATACTGGTGTTACCAGAGCTAAACAGAAACTTCACATTATAGAACCTCAAACAAAAACATATTTCCAGGAGTTAATGCTATGAAAACCATCTTGGTTTATCCAACAAACGAAACTCTTAATATAGTTATTGATGGAAAGGCTTATAAAAAAGACATGACTGCACCTGATATGGTTAGATTAGCTAATGAACTTCTAACAAGAGCATCTGACATGATGTATTTTGAAAAATGGAACAAGAAAAATGACAGCTAACTACGAGTTTAATTACGTCTACGATACGACATGGCAGCCGCCTGACGTTTTTCCTGACTTAACCAACAGCAAAAACATGGCCATAGATCTTGAGACCTGTGATCCAAACATCAAGACACGTGGCCCTGGTTGGCCATACAAGGATGGCTACATCGTAGGATTTGCTATCGCTGCTGGTGACTTTGCAGGATACTACCCTATCGCTCATGCTGGTGGTGGCAACATAGATAAGAACATCGTTCTGCGGTGGGTTAAAAAACAGCTTGCTACTCCTGACATACCCAAGATTATGCACAATGCTATGTATGATGCGGGTTGGTTACAGACAGAGGGCATCGAGGTTCAAGGTAAAATTATCGATACGATGATTGCCGCGCCTCTTGTAGACGAGAACAGATTTTCGTACTCGTTAGATGCTCTTGGCAAGCACTACCTTGATATGCGTAAAGACGAAAGGACACTAAGAGAAAGAGCGGCTGAGTTTGGGTTCGATGCTAAAGCCGATCTATGGCGTATGCCATCACAGTTTGTTGGGGAATATGCTGAGATGGATGCCGTGTTAACACTACGTTTGTGGGAACATTTAAGTGCGATAATCAACAAAGAAGAACTGACATCAGTCTTTGAACTAGAGACAGGGCTGATCCCTGTTGTATTGGAAATGCGCCGCCGGGGGGTACGTGTTGATCTGGATATCGCAGAACAGGCAAAAGAAAAACTAAACTCTTCCTACAACAGCCTATGGCAGAAAATATATAAAGAAACAAACGTGGAACTTGAACCGTGGGCAGCGGCTTCGGTTGCACAGGTCTTTGACAGTATGGACTTGCACTACAACAAAACTAAAACAGACCAACCTTCTTTTACAAAACAGTTTTTAAATGAACATTCACATCCGATTGCTAAGAAGATTGTGCGTTTAAGAGAGTTGGATAAAGCTAAGAGTACTTTTATTGAGACAATTTTAAAACATGAACACAAAGGCAGAATACATGCAGAGTTTCATGCCTTGAGATCAGACGATGGAGGCACAGTCACTGGTCGATTCTCGTCATCTCACCCTAACCTACAACAGATGCCAGCACGTGATCCTGAGATTAAGAAACTTATACGAGGGTTGTTCTTGCCCGAAGAGGGAGAAAAGTGGGGTAGCTTTGACTACTCGTCCCAGGAGCCACGGTTGTTGGTGCACTTTTGTGGATCTTTGCCAGACAAGTTTCGCCATCCCAAGATAGAGGGTGTTATACAAGAATACAACGAAGGTGACCCCGACTTCCACCAGATGGTGGCAGACATGGCCGACATAAGCCGTAAGGATGCCAAGACAGTCAACCTTGGAATTATGTATGGCATGGGTCAGAAAAAGCTAGCTGGCGTTCTAGGGGTCAGTATAGACGAAGCAAAGGAGCTTCTTGGACAGTACCATGTTAAGGTGCCTTTCGTTAAGGACATTGCCGATATCGCCATGAAACAAGGACAAAATGCTGGTCAGGTGAGAACTATACTTGGTAGGCGTTGCCGGTTTGATATGTGGGAGCCAAAGTCCTACCAGTACAACAAGCCTATGAACTTTGATAACGCAATTAAGAACTATGGCGGTAAGGGTATGATTAGACGTGCCTTTACATACAAGGCGTTAAACAGATTAATACAGGGATCTGCCGCTGACCAGACCAAGAAAGCTATGTTTGAATGCTACAAGGCTGGATATCAACCATTATTACAGGTGCATGACGAACTATGCTTTAGTATTAAAGAAGGTGAAGAAAAGGATATTGCCGAAATCATGGAGACTTGTGTGGATTTATTAGTTCCGTCCAAGGTTGATGTGGCTATAGCCGATAACTGGGGGGATGTAGATTAGAAATCGTTGCCAGTACGCATCATTTCACTAAGTCTTTCAGCCCGTCTGCCCACCTGACGAGCCCACTTGGAATCCAAAAGCTCATCTGCTGCTTGATCCCACATCTGTTGTTTCATGTACGAGATGGACTTCTTGAATCCAGAGAACCTTGGCATTCCCAGATTAAACACAAGGTCACACAACACACGTTGCCGCACCTCATCAAGATCTTTCCACCAGGGCATTACATTATCAAGTTCTCTGACAACGATGTCGATATCGTTACTTAACAGGTAGTCTATTTCATCATCTGAAAGACCACGATCACGTAGGTTACGTCCCACTCCAATGGTGGGTATCCCCTCGCTGTCATCATATACGGTTTTTTCAACTCCTTCATGGAGGCGAAGCTGATCTATTAGTCTATCTCTATTCATCATTGCTGTCCAAAAGTGCCACGTGTAACAGGGTTAGGCACCAGTATAGGGTTGACATTGGGCCGTGGACCAGGTGGTGGTTGTGTTTGAATCGGAACCGGTGGTGGTGAGGGTGGTGGCATCGGGCTACTAGTCCTTCGTTTTGGCCCCAATTTTCTTCCAAAGAGTTCATCTTGAATATCAAAAGCAGCGTCTGGTATTTGTGTGGTTATTCTCTCTCTACCTCTTTGCTCTCCTTCTCTGGCTAATCTATCTTGTCTTGCATCACTTATTGTTGCGGGTTTGAACTCGCCATCAAGAAGTGAATTTGTTTCTTCAGATCCAATACCATTTTCTTTAAAGATTTGAGCTATATCAGACTCGTCAAGACCAAGTTTTCTCGCCCTGTTTAAAATGGAATGCATTCGGCTCTGAACCCTAAACAGGTTTTGATTAGCCTCTCTATAACCTTGAGTTATATCATTTTCACTCGCGGCCCTATCTCCAATTACTCTGCTAAATGGAAAAAGAGCACTGGATCGACTACTTTTATATTCATTAATGAGGTAAGGAAGACTTGTAGAAACTCCAGCCTGAGATCTACGAAGTCCAGTGATGGTGGTTAAAAACTCCTCTGCAAGTGAAGTTCTTTCTCCTGACTTTGTTGGCTCATCGGTTATTGATCTAATTACAGGACCGGCTCTTAGCTCACCACTTCGTTCGCGGGTAAAGGGATCGACAAAACCAGGCGTTAAACCACCAGCTATGTGCGTAAACGATTTAAATAACTTATCACCTATACTTTCTTCATCTTCATATATCTTAGATCCGGTGGGAGTTCTACCTCCTCGACCTATGTATTCAAAAGGAAGAACATTCTGAAGACGTTCAGCTATTAAAGATTCTCCAGCAAAAGGCTCCATGTACCGTGTAAAAGCGTCCCAAGCACCAGATCCAATCTTTACGACTTCATTGTCTGTAAGAAAACCTTTCTCAGAATACGAATTTACAGCAGCTCTATACCCACCTAGCAGATAATCATAAGGCATCATGTAGCTAAGATCGATGTAGTCTACAATCCCGTCTTTAGGGTTAGATAAAGGAAGAACAATATTACCTCGATGATAGACAGGAATAAACGGTCTCATCGCATCTAAATCTTCCTCTGTCATATTGTTCATTTGAAGAGCTGCTTTTTGTAATGCAGCTGGCACCACCGCTCCAGACGTTAAGTATCCTGATGCTCTCTTAGCTCCAATTGCTCTGACTTCTTTTTCTAAATTTCGAGCCATTATTTCAGCTTCGTCTGTACTTTTTCCTGATGCCTTGATTGCATCTATCAGATCAGTGCCTGCTTTGTACCCCATTTCCCTGACAGATTGATCAAGAATATTGGAACTGTTACGGATAATTTCAGCAGGGAAAGCGACAAAATTACCAAAAACAGGAATACGTTTAATATTTCTAATTACCTCTGCAACCCTGTTGTAAGTTGGCATAGTGCGATTAACAATTTCGGCAGCAAAAGAACGTAGAGGATCAATTTCACGACCAGTAAGAGTTGTTCTTTTAGGATCAACTTGAGCAACACCAGCTCTTAAAAAATCATCTGTGACAGCTTGTGCCACTTTCCGTGCATTAACAACGTCAGCTGTCTGCTCAACACCCTCTTTAACTCTAGTATCAAAAGATAAACCAGATTTTTTAAAAGCGGAGGCATATTTAGCTTGTTCACCTATTAGTGCGGCTACTTTCCAAAAGGTGTCTGTTCCTGAATATAGTTTTTGAAGTTCTCTAAAAACTGGTTTTTCGTTTATAAAGTTTTGAATAACGTCACTGGTTTTTCCTGTTGCACCAACCCCCGCACCTTCCTTAATTAAACTTTTAAATTCATTAACAATAATGTTTTGATCGCGAAGATTTAATACGCCTAAGTCCTCAAAAAATTCTTTAAACTCCTGCTCTGTAAGATTAGAGGCTTTACCTAAAGTAAGTTTAAATGATTCAGAAAGATCAAGGTCTCGTCCTATGTTTCCATTAGCGGCTAAGAAAAAACTACCAGATAAACCATTACGCACTTGTGCAAGTGGGTTTAAAACAGTGCGGCTTATTTGAGATAAACCCTTTGCTTGAAGTGCAAGAGCCAAAAGATTTTGCACGGCTCCACCAGTATTTACGTTATTTCTTAAAACACTTAAAAATTCTGGAGCCACATAAGATCCAGACAAGTCACCATAGGTAGCTTTTGCAAGATCCCTTTCTAAGGGGGTTGTCCCAGACATCTTTTCTGATATACCACCAAGTTTTGTGTATTTCTGTTGTTTTAAAAACTCATCTATATCTTTTATATTAGCACCAGTTTCTGCAAAGTTAGGATCTATTGGAGTGCCGTCAGCCATTCTTTTGTTCTGTATTTCTTGAGCCGTGGGTATGCGAACAATTCTAGGTCTCTCCGCACCAGCAAAAAAAACTTTTCCTTGATCTACAGAAAAAACACCAGTGTCAAAAATATCTTTTGTTAATCCCTTGTCGTTACGTAAATTGTTATAGAACTGAGTTCCAGCAAGATTTTCAGCAACCTTACCTATAGTGCTGATGTAGGCATCTTTCGAATTTTTTTTCTCTCCTAAAAGCTCCCTTAGTTTAGGAGACTTTTCCATTAGTTTTACTCTGTCTTTAAAAATTCCCTCACTAAGTTGAAACAACGGAACTTGTCTCTTGCCCTGTTGCTCCTTTACCTTTCTCCCTTCTTTTTGAGCTTTTTTAAATTCATCAAATGTTTGTCGTATAGACTGATCATCAGTATTTTTAAGATTAAAATCTTTGGTTATAATTTTAAATATTTCTCTTTTTGCAGAGCCCTGAAGTTCTGCAGCTGTCTTTCCTTGGTTTTCATTAAAGCCCCGAAGGATGTTACTAACCTCGTCTATGGCCGCTTTGCCATTAGGTGTTTCAAGCATGTCAGCAGTAATTCTTTTTTCTGGGCGTAAGAAGACATCATAAGATCGATGAATATATTTAGTAATATTATCTGCAAACTCAGCCTTTAGTTGATTCTTTTGTTGCAAAGGAAGAGTTGAATTATCTAGCTCTTTAAAATAACTTTCTGATAAATCATCAATGCTACTACGCATGTTTACTGCGGCTTGAGCAGCCTCTTTTCCAAAAGCATCTCTTAATCTTGGAGCATCGGTTACTCGTATACCTATCATGTCTTCGGGAGAGAGGTCAGCGGCTTTGGGTTTGGACAAAACAACAGCATCATCCTCACCACGTAAAACCTTCCACAACTCATCATAAGCCTTTTCTACTTCTTGCTTTTTTGGTTTTCTACTTTTAAGAGTTCCTCTTACTGTTGACTTCAAGGATTTCTCAAAAGCGGCAAACTGCTTTGAAGCAAGATCCGTTGCCGCATCGATAGATCCTCTTGTGAATATCTCATCTTCAAACACCTCTCTAGGAGATGCCCCTCTTGAAGAAAATATCCTTTGTAAAGATGATCCATCAAGTTTTTCTTTGGCTTTGTCAATGCCTGATGAGACAGCCCTGGCTACGGGTGGCAGAGGAGAGAAGGGTACATTTGCGGCGGCTCTTACCGTACCACCGACAACAGGAAAGGCGGCTTCAAAAACACCACCTATCGCGGTTCCTTCTGCAAAATGCCTAAGTTTGTTACGCAATCGTCTTCCTGCTTCCTCTCGACCAGACAACAAAGTATCAGAGTCCTCTGTCTCCAGCATAGGAAGTGCATCAAAAGCATCTGCAAGGGTCTTTGTTCCGTCTGGAGCAACAAGAAAATCAGATGTTCCCCCTGCAAGAGTTGTTGTCACAGCTTGTCGTGTCCTAGTTCCTAGAGCTTGTTGACCTATTTTTGACGCACCAAACTTTTCTGCTGCTGTACCAAGTCTTGTCGTGGCCGCAGTTCGTCCAAGTTCAGTTCCTGCCTTTACAGCTCTGGATACCTGTCCAGCCCTTCCAAGCCACCCAACAACGGGAATAAATGCACCGGCAAAATTGGTTATTCCTTCTGCTGTCTTACCAGCCGTGGTTGTTGGTTCAAGGCCCAAGGACTCTTTTAAACCGGTAAAGGCTGATGTAACAGCACGAGAGGTATTTGTGTCAGCTATCAAATCAATGCCTGCCGCACCAAGCTCTGCGATACCTTGTGGAATACCAATAAGACCGGCTCCAACACCCTCTGCAATCTCACGAAATGTACCCTGTTCTTCTTCTTCAGCTGGTGTGGGCGTTGTTACGGTAGCCGTTGCCGGTTGTTCTTCGGTAGTAGCCTCTTCGGTTATAGGATTTTTAGAAAGATATTGCTTGGCAGCATTAATAGCAGTTGCCTTATCATCGGTATCAACTTCCAAAATCTGACCGGTAGGTAGTTCTAGTTCAATCGGAGCCATTAATTTTCAACCTGGGTTCTTTCATTTCCTGTTGCATCAATTGAGATACGTTGTGTAGGTTTTACTTCTCTTATAAAACGCGCTGCAAACTCTCTAAGTTGTTCAGGCCTAAGATCCTGTCCAGGTTTAAGTTTAAGCTGTTTTCTTGCTAATCTTCTAATCTCTGTAAGATTTTTCCTAAGAAACTCAGTAGTCTGAGCTGGATCACCTAAAGCCATAGAAGCAGCAGACTGTTTTAAGTTTTGAAAACTTTTAAAGGTTTCCGTATAATCCTTTTTAATTTTGTCAAATTCTTTAGTGTCGAAATCCTCAGGCCGTATGTCTCTGCCTATCCTATTCTTAAACTCTGCATATAGCCCAAGTTGAAACTTCGGAATACCCTTTCTCTCTAACTCTAGCCTAGCGATTTCGTTTATGGCTTTTTGTTTCTTATCTGTTGATGCGTTTTTATCATCAGCAATTTTTTGTGCGGATTTAATTTGCTCCGCATTCATTAACAACTGTCCATAAAGTCTACCGGCAGCAATTTTAGCGGCAGCCGTGTTATTTATTCCTGCAACCTCTAAGCGATTGGCCAATTTGTCTCGTTGCAGAGCAGTATCTCTTAAAAATTTCTTTTGATCTCTTGCATCTTTGAGAGACTCTGATAAAGCGAACTCTTTAATCTTTTGTTTTCTTCTTCGTTTTCTTTCTGCTGAATCGTTAAACTTCTTCGTTGCTGACAACAATCCTTTGCTTATATTACTTAAAGCATTAGGAGAATCTCCAGCAGCAATGGCGAAACCTAAGAAAGCCAAGTTATAAGCCCTCTCAGTCTTCTCCCCTTCTATATCTTCACCAAAGATATCCTCTGCAATTTTCTTGTATTTCTTAATACGATCCTCAAGTTTCTCTTCTTTTTTCTCTCCGACAGCCTCAAGAATAATATTGCCTGTTTCTTTACTGTCTAACTTAAACAAAGATGTAACAGTGTCTTTTATAGATTTCTCACGATTTTTACCTGTTTCAGTGTCCGAGTCAGGTAGTGTATCTGTAGAGGCGTCACCACCCCCACCCTTCGTGCTTTTCTCCGCCACCTTTGCAGCCCGTGTTGAGTTTATTGGATCTTTCCTAGCTTTATTAGCCTCTCCTAACAGTGCAGACTTGGTTTTTTTATCTAATTCCTCTTTCCTTGCTTTTATTGCGTCTGAAATACCAGGACGATCTTGGTCATCAAGTGTTGCTTGTTGCAAAACGAATTGGCTTAATTTCCTATCTCCTCTATCCTGACTTAAAGAATCGATTTTAGCTCTTTGTATATCTCTTAATCCTGCAAGTGAAGTCGTATCTTCTTCAGCAGGATCTGTGACAATTTCATCAGTAACTTTAGTTGGATCTTGTGGTATCATTCCAAATCCAGGATTGGTTATTCCAGCAAGATTCTGGGCAAGAGTACTTTTCCTACGTCTTTCACGATCAGCTTTGTTACGAGCTGCTCTAGCTTTTGCAGCAGCAGGACTAAAAAGTGATTGAGTAAAAGAAAGCTCATCCACATTAACAATAGGATTCGTTATATCCGGTGGCAAAAAGTCTTCAGGCTCCTTTGGTCGTTCAATTCCTGTGTCAGTTAGGGACACACTAGGTGTAGATGCCTCGTTCACAATAGTATCAGAGACATTTAAATCTGTTGGTGATCCCATATCTTGTGCACGAGCAGATGACACTCCAAAAAGGTCGGCAAACTGTTTTGGCCGGAATCTAGGTTTAGACGCTATAAACTCAGCAGCTTGTCTTGGTATATTGCCGAAGAAGCTACCAACACCTTCTCTCATAGCCGCTGCACGTAATGTAGGCAGTTCGGCTGGATCTCCACCATAAATAGATTCATCTTCGGATGTTGCTAAAGGAGTTCTGTAAAGATCGCTTAGTGTCAATTTTCTACCAGTACGAACTTGATTACCGTTAGCAAACCTCTGCACCGGACCACCATTAGCCATGGCCATCGCTGTCTGTTGTAGTTCTGGACTAGAAGCAAGGATACCGCTAGGAAGCGTTTCTGCTTGAGCCATCATACTCTGACCTAACTCTTCGGCTTGCTTGTTTAACTCTTCTCGTCTTACATCAGCAGCAAATCCCATGTCTCGTCTTACACCAGCGGCGACTTCAAGCTGTCTACGAGCCGCATCGTTACGTATGTTTCCTATTCCATTTCTGTTCATGGTGATTTGCCCCCAAATAAACCGCCAAGCAACGGTGTCTGACTTAACCCGTATAAACCAAGACCGAGACCAGCAACCTGAGATGCCGTGCTAGGTGACGGTGTCTGTGTTGTGGTAATTTGCTGTTGCGTGGATGGCACACCACGGAATATGTCCGACTGGAATGATAATCGAGAGAACGGCTCTTGGAACTGTGCCATCTGGTTTCTAAAGTTTGCATCAAATTCTGCTTGCCGCTGTGCCTGTTCAGCCCTGCCGACATTACCAAGTGCCGTTATATCACGTAAAGCGGAAGTTTGTGCGGTCTCACCAAGTGCTGCCTGTTGTAAACCAAGCCTGCCGATACCTTGTCCTAATTGACCTATGCCTTGACCCAACTGACCGAAGATCTGCGCTCCACGTTGCTGTCTGTTTAACGCATCCTCGAAAGCCTTTTGAGATCGAGTAGCGGCTGATTCAAAACCCTGTCTTCTTAAAGTAGATGTTGTTCTGCTTAACTGGTCAAGCAAGTTTCTGTCTCGTTCTGTCTGAGCAACAGCGGCTCGTGATCCACCAAAAGCCCCTCGCCCCGCAGCTTGTGCCCCTAACTGTGTGCCAAATACAGCACTGGCTCGTCTTGCATCTTCCTGTGCCTGTTGAACAACAGCATCTTCAAAAGGATTCATAAACTGTTGTACTTGTGACGGATCAAACTGTGCGCTAGTTCCTGCAAGAGAACCGATACCTTGTCCAAAAGCCCCAAGCCCCGTTCCAAAAGCACTAATCCCCTGTGCTGTAGTATCAGCGGCATCTCTAATAAAAGGATCAGCGACACCCACATTGGTTTTTGTCAGATCAAAAGCCTGTTGTGTCGTAGGCGAAAGCCCTGCAACAGCCCTGTCTGGTAAATCAGTAGCAGTTTCTCCTAATCTGCCTGTAGACGCTAACAGGTCTTTAAGAAAAGTTTCTTGATACTCAGGAAGTACCGTTAATTCTTCGCGGCGAACTGTCTCAACCATTATGCTACCCTGTTCTCAAATTCTTTCATCATCCTATACATAGAGGCGGGACCCCCGCTACCCTCAACAGCATCTGCTGTCATAACAAACTCACCATCAGACAACAAAGCCTGCTGAACTGGTTTACCATTTTGCGTTATCATTGCAGGAATCATATCATCCTTAGGTCCACCAGGACCTGTTATAAAGCCACCTTCTTTAGCTTTTACAAATTCAAGGCCCATACCACTGCCAAGAGCTCCACTCATAGAATCTGCAGTAAGTTTTTTTGTTGCACGGTTAGCGATCTTTTCCGACTCTATCCGATCTTGTTGTTGCAAACGTGCTAACTCTTCCGGTGTACTGAAAGATACACGTTTTCCAGTAGACGCAAATATATAGGTATCACCTACGATTCTGCCTGCGGCTTTCTGACTACCTTTATAGCCTGGAAGTCTTTCACCTCCACCAACATTTGTTATACCACCTGTCGGAATAGATTCAGATTTAGAAAGAGCCGATAACGCCACAGTTCCAGGAAGAAGTAAATCTTTTATACCAAAACCACCTGCTTTTTTCGCGGCTTCACCCGCCGCCGCCGCCGTTGTCGCTTTGCCTGCAATGGCTGCTCCAAGTTTTTCACCAATACCGCCAATGCCAGGATTACCTGACGCTGTCGTTGAGAGACCAATCTTATTACCAAGAGCGGCTCCTGTGGCTCCAGGCTTAAAGCCTCTTCCTCCAAGTAAAAAAGAAGTGCCTCCAGCTAAACCAGCACTAATCAATGCATCCTTAGGCTTCTTTCCCTCAAGCAGTGAACCAATTCCGGCACCCGCCGCAGCACCAAACGGTCCAGCAATACCACCTAAAATACCACCTATCGTTGATAAAAAACCCATAGCTACCCCTTACGTGATAGTCACTGTAACAGAACCTACAGCACTTGTTCCAACATTTCCAGAGACATGAGGATTATTTGCTCTAGATATCTTTAAAAACCCATCAACTTCAAACACGGACCCAGTTTCGAGGCCCACGTCATTCGAACTAAGGTTGGTGAAAACCATAGTCGTGTGTCTGCCTTCGCCTGGTTGTTGCTGTTGATTAACAAAAAGCGATAGACCTCTAACCAAATCATTAAAGTATGATACCTGATATGACTCTGGTGGTACAGAAAATATTGGAGGAACAAGAGACCTACTACTCATCGCCTGCCATCCGGTTGTATTTCCACACGTGAAGTACCTAAACGCCAAGTCACACCTTGGTTCGAGGTTTCAATACGAACGCCAACTGATCGACCTCGTAGGCGCACATGGTTTTGTGTAGCTTCATTGCTTACAGTAAATGCCGTTGTCCTTACAAATCCTTTACCAGGAAAGTCCTCTGCCTTCAATGTAAATGTCGCTGACCTATCAGCTGTGGAAGGAGAGTCAAGAAAGTCTATATCAGGCACCAAACGGCGTATAAAAGAAAACTGTTCTCCATCCCCTAGCTCAACAGGACTAGATTCAATAAAAGCTGAAAGTGCAGAACCGTCATCATCCTGACCATTTTCATGGTTAAACAGCAGATTTGTTGTACCAGCAGCGATAGGAAACTCGTTAATTCCACGATCTATCCAAGCTGTTCTAGCTAAAGAACCGAAATACCAGACTTTTTCATCGTAGTTATAGATTACATACTTATCATTAATGCTAGCACTTGCTGATGGGTAGAACCAGAAGACCTCACCAAACTCGCTATTGACACCAGCAACTACCTGTTCACCCTGTGTGTAATTAAAGTCATCAAAGACCGTATCTCTAACAGTACAAGCAAGAGGTTTAAGAGAACCATCATAAACATAAAACCTTCCATTGCCCATCCAAAACACTGCATCGTTAACAGCAACTGCCGCATTTGGACCTATGATCGTGCTACCTAGAGAGATCTGAGTTAAACCAAATACAAAAGGTGGCCCTACAAATTGTAGCGAATGAACGGATGTATCTGTTAAAACAATAATCTCTCGCCTTGTTTCTATAGCTGCTACAATTTCAGATCCAGTTCCAACTAGAAGATCTCCCGCAGTATTTGTAGCAGTAGGATTCCAATCAAATGGGTTCTCCTGAGTGGAGAATCTAATTAACAGTTTGTCTTGTGTTGAAGATCCAATCGCGTTAGTGCCAAAAGCAAGAACGTGACGGTCGCGATCAGAGACTATAATTTTTCGTGCAACCGTGGGAGCATTTGTATCAAGTGTTGAAAGCTCCACAGCCCGTGTTGTTATACCGTTTGTTCTATCCCAATAATAAATAGATCCATCACGAACATTAAATATTAAATCTTCACCAAAATTATCTTGACCAAACACACGTATGCTACCACCACCCGCAACAGAAGTTGCCGCCGAACCCCAAGTGCCACGACCCCAAGTGCCTGCGCCCCAACCTGTGCCTGGTACGACAGTATCTATACCCACATTGATTTGATACTTTGCGACAACGCTTCCTCCACCATTACCTGAATCAGAAGCATTAGCAGCAACAGACGTTGTTATCGTATAAGTATTTGCCGTTGGCACAGTAACTATCTCGTACTCTATATTTAAAACAGCCGTAGTTATATTGCCACCTAACGTAGCGGCACCACTGAAAGTTACAAAGTCTCCTACAATAGCTCCGTGTCCACTATCCGTAACAGTGACGGTGGTTGATCCATTAGTAGCGGCAAAAGTAGCGGCATTAGTTGTTGTTTTACGAAGCGGAGTTACATCATTGAAAGAACCGCCTTCTTCAATGTAAAACTTCTTGTGTGTTCCTACACCTAAAAACTTTGAACCGTCTAACGCAACCCAAGCGTGTAGCGACCTACAAGTGCCTAAAAATGTTTTTAAAGAAAACTTAATCCACCCACCAAGTTTTTCGGGGAAGCCAAATCTAAACCTAACCTTATCACAGTCTTTCCATCCACCCTCATTAGCGTAGGACGTAAATTCTGTGTTAACCCCAGGCTTAAATGTTAGTTTCGATAGAGGCATTAATCTTTTTTTACACTTTCAATTAAAGCATTTGTCATTGCAGACAAAGCTGCATCAACTTGATCTATTTTAAATTTTATTTGTGATCTCTGTGTTTGAAGATCTTTAATCTGAGCAATCAAATACTTGCTTTGATCTTGAAGTTCTTCTTCCTTATACTCAACATTATTTATGGTGATTACGTTGTTTTCCATTTTTACCCCTATGCAATAAATGCCTTACCATCTGTGACTGCTTTGTTGACAGAAGTCATATCTTCTGTCGTCCAGTAAGATTGTTTTACCATCATCTCTAAATGATCAACATTATTGCTTACGATCTTTTTTCTAAACTCATCAGTCCAACCCGCGCCATTTGAGTTTGCAACCAAAGGGTCAGCATCTTCCCAAAGTTTTTTGACTGCAAGATTTTCAATCATTGTGACGCAGTCAAGCATTCCTTTGTATTTTTTAGCAATCTCATCTGCTGTAAATTCATCAGCCATTACATCTTGCCTCCAATTCTTCAACTTTTTTGGTTAATTCTTGCACTGCTTTAATTAAAGGAATGATAAACATTTCCCTAGACACGTTTTGTGATCCATCTGAGTTCTCCAACCAACCTGTAAACTCTGGATTTCCGTGTTTATCCATTGCCGCTTTCACTTCTTGAGCCAGCATTCCATACATCTTAACATCAGTATCTTTTTGGTTTTCTTCAGAAAAATGACTAGTCAATTCTTCTGGCACTTCATTGGACGGTAACCAGTTATAGGTTTTTGTTTTAAGATCATTTATAAAATCAAGCCCAAGATCATTATCCTCTATATTAGTTTTTAATCTTTGATCCGAAGACTGACTAAAGTTTGCATTTGAGGTAAAAGTATTTGTGACTTGGCTTCCACTTTTACCAAACGTAAAAGTATTATTTCCTTGTCCAACTGCTTGGAATGATCCGAGAACAATTTGGTGTTGCCCATCTGCGGCTGATGCCATTGCTTGCATTCCAATTAACGTATTATAAAACCCTGTGGTGACAGCCGCACCCCCCGATCCAGCCGTTCCAGCTTGATGACCAAGTACAGTTTGGCCCTCTGCTGTTGTTAAACTTTGTAATGTATTGGAGCCAACGGCAGTGTTTTGCTGTCCCGCACCCGCGATTGCAGTCATACTCAAATAACCCACTGCTGTATTGCTATTACCGGTGGGTGCTGAAGAAGCACTGCCTTTAAGAGCTTGGTATCCCATCGCAGAATTAGTTGTAGGAGATGTACCGTAGTATCCAGCTTGAAAGCCTACATATGTTAAAGTTCCACCATTTGAAGTGTATCCAGCTTGACTTCCAATAAATGTATTTTGACTTTTTGTATTCTGTGTAAACCCTGCACCATGTCCGACTAAAGTATTATCCGAGCCTGTAGTTTCATTTTGGCCTGCTGCATTTCCAATCACTATGTTCTGAGTTCCTGAGTTGATTGCTGGTCCAGCCGACTGTCCTATACAATTATTGTTATCGCCTGTGGTTATTGCTTGTCCCGCACCATGCCCTACAGCCACATTGTTAGTTCCTCCTGTAGCTAATGCGGTAAGAGCATTATCACCTACCCCTGTATTGCTTGCCGCAGTTGATGCTCCTGTGCCTTTTCCAGTAGATGAACCAACAAAAGTGTTTGATGCTCCTGTTTGGTGAAATCCAGCTTCCCTTCCCACTGCTGTTATTGCGTTGGTCGTTGTCGTTGCTCCCGCCGCATAACCCACTGCTGTTGATCCATCACCGCTGGATGGAGCATAGGCTTGTAGTGCGGCTGAACCAACCGCCGTGTTCTGCGCTGTAACCGCAACTGTCAGAGCATTAAAGCCAACTGCTGTATTGTCATTTACCGTTGCTATAGCATCTCCAGCACCAGATCCCACTACCGTATTTGAATCCCCTGTACTTATTGCTGTCCCTGCGGTTGCG
>Ga0208919_1000632_pt1 | contig 22739 bp, 23 predicted proteins | sample 4_EtaG_FD_184076 | JGI IMG/M metagenome (GOLD analysis project Ga0208919, IMG submission 184076) | Marine viral communities from the Subarctic Pacific Ocean - 4_ETSP_OMZ_AT15127 metaG (SPAdes) (version 3) | ecosystem: Environmental > Aquatic > Marine > Oceanic | place: Pacific Ocean | collected...
TTTTTCTTGCCATAGGGTCAAGTTTCTTCAAGTCCATGCTCATGTCCAATACACCACTTGACTTTAATGTTCCTAAGCCCCTCTTGGGTTCCTTGCGTTTATTACGCCTTGTTGGGCTTGTTGAATGCCGCTTTGTTGAGGGCCTCGTTGCTGAACACTTGAAAACGGAGCACCGGCTCCCATACTGGTTCTATTTTGAGGGCTTGCTGGCCCTCTATTTCTCAAGCCCATACCTTCACCACCGGGGTTTGCCATGCCTACTTGTCGAGCCATTTGAGCCGCACCTTGCGGAGTTATGTTTCTACTCGGTAAAGCACCGGGCGTTCCCATACCTCCGCCCATTTGCATACCGGGCATTGGTATACCGCCCGGAGGCATGCCACCCGGAGGTTGCTGAGGTGCTTCTGCTGGGTCGGGTTGTTTGTAGATAAATCGTATATCTCTGTCCGAGTCTTCAACAAGCGTTGGTTTGTAACCAAGCATCATCATGCGTTGAGCGATATTGACCTCCATCTCATCTCTTCGGAGGCGAGTTACTTCATCTTCTTCTTCATTTGGATAGAGTGAAAGTTTCCAGTCTTCGACATCAAGTTCCTCCATCATTCTTGGGAATAGGTGTTCTGTGTATACCTTATGTCCAAACTCTACCGCTCGATTGGTGACAAGTATTTGCATACCTTCATTGTTCAATCCTCCGGATTTACCAGTGTCCATCATGAACACATTTGATACTCCATAGAAGGCCGCTATGCGCTGTCGCATTTCATCACGAGCAGGAATATACTGCATCTCTTCAAGACTATCCATCAGTTTAACCCAATTAACTCCACCTTTACCACTGCCTTCTGTAGCAATTTTAGGAATATAATGTGGGTCTCGCTCAAGTTTTTCATCCGTTGCTTTCCAAAATGATTTCATTGACTCAAGGTTATCAGTGTTAATACTGAGAATACCTCTTGGTATTCTCCTCTTTGAATAAGCAGTATACATGTAGTTGTCCATCGCTGTTAATGTCATAGCCTGTCTCCAAAGCGTAGAAACAGGAGAGCGACCATACAATTTAGAAGGCTGGTATTTACTCACATGTATAACTTCACCTTTGAGGTAATACTGAGTCTTACCACTACCTGCGGTATTGACATGGTGGACATCCTCCATTTCACGACCGCATGTTGGACATTCTTTGTCTTCGCCGGAAAACGATTTAACTTCGGTCCTGTGAATGGGACAAACTCGGAAACGACCGCCTCTTACTCCACGCTTATCAGCAATGATTCGCATAAAAATAGGGTCGCCTCGCACTATCTCTTTAACTCTATAAAACGCCATTTCATTTGTTTCGGGGTCAATGTAATACTCTTTGACAAGTATCATGAAAGCATCATCGGTAATGTTGAGGTCGTATTCAAGTTCTCTTAAGACATCCATAAAGGTCTGCTCCATAGCGTTCCGTTGGTCGAGAAGCCATCTTGGATAAACGAGTTGATTTGGGTCGGGTTCTTGAAGGTTCATACTGCCGCAGTCTTTGCATTCTTCAACATCATGTTGAAACTCTGCATCGCAATCTCCGCACTTTTTGTTGAACTTCTTCTCCCAACGATAACCTCTTCGGAATATCTCTTGTTGAAGAGTGCTGAGAACAGTTCTCAAAATGAGGTTTTCTTGAGCGACTGCGTAAAGAGCAGGTATAGTAATACCTTGAACCAATACTGGCTCTTGTATACCAGTCGTCCACAGTGGCATCTGTGGTTCCGGTGTAGTTCTTCTACGGAATGGATTAGCCACTGATTCAAGAAAACGCCCTATTCTACCTTTTTCTGCCATTACAAATCCTCCGCCCAACTTATGACTGTATCTCGGTCGACTCCCCATTCTCGCAGAGAGTCCTCCCCTTTGGTTGTTCCGTCACGATTGGAAAATTGAACAAATCGCTTTAACTGTGTTTTTCTCACAGGGTCTTTTTCTTGTATGTAAGACATAACGGCCTTTGCCTGCATGTCTTTCATTCTTAAATGAGGAGTGAGATGAGTGAGTAGTTTATTCAAATCATCTTTAGCATAGAAACTGACACGGTGTTGGCTTCGCTGATTATCCGAATACACTTTTTGGTCGAGTTGTAACACACCAGCACCTATGTGCTTATGCAATTCTTCACAGTGCATGCGCCCTCGGTCACCCGTTGCAATGAAACCTGCTCTCGGCTCTCCTCTTTCTGTAATAGTAATGTAACCATCAGCGTCGAGGAAACCTGCGGCGTATGCCCAGTTGTCTTTGATAATCAAACCATCTCGGTCCATACACATGAACTCACCTTTACGATGACCTTTGATGATGTTAATCTCCTCTCCATACATATTAAGTAACTTTGACAGCCTCGTAGCGTTAAGTCTTGGCACACCTTTCTCAATGAGATTACCGGCAACGACTCTTGCAGTCATGGCTCCCTTTTCTTGCATCTCTTCTTTAGCGAGTTTCATCCACTTCTGCTGTTCTTTAGAAAGAGAGTCAAACTGATGAAGGGCCGTTCTCCAAACCTTTCTCGCATCCTGCTTTTGTTTCATAGCACCGACCCAAGCGTTCTTTTCTTCTTCGCCCCATACATCTTGAAACTCGTCCAACTTCACCAATGCGTCATCTGCACTGTCCCAAAGATTACATGCTCGCAAAAGACTTGCTTTTCTTGTATTACCAAACAATCGAAGAGAGCGTAGGTCTTTGTTTGACAATCCCATTTTTCTCATGGTATCTTCATGAGGCCCTGCCCAATCAAGACGAGCGAGTGTTGCGTCGACCTCCATACTTTTGAGGGCTCTTACACTCTTGATAATTTCATCTATCTCTGCCTTGTCTTCTTTGAAGACTCGCCTCGCCTTTCTTAAACTACGAATAATGTCGTTGGCACTCTTTCCTAATCGGTCTTCAAACCAGCCCTCTCCAGTAGGGGCAAAGGGTGCATATTGCGGTGCCGCTACTGTGTCTTCGGAGAAAATAACCGATTGAGATGCTATGGACTTGGCTATGCGTTCATCGACATGAGGGTGAGTGATGAGATTAGAAGCAATTGCTGTGAGAACATCATGACCCATATCAACAGTGAGATGAGGGTTTCCTACAGAAAGACTCGGCCACATAGTATCTCCAACTTTTGGTGTCATTTAATTATATCGTAAACCAATTGGCTCCTGCAACACTTCTTTGCGGCACATCGCCAAACCAATCGTCGACTCCTTCAAGGTAATCGTCAAGTAAAACAATGCTACCTTTGAACTCCTTGGTTGCCCAATTCGCTAAAGCAAGACTCATAGCCAAGTCATCATGGCTACCGACGGATTCCAATCGCCCGTTCTTCTGCATACCAAAGCGACTTAATTCAGTCTCAAGTTTCCGTGTGAACTCTTTACTCTTCTCATCGCCCCAAGGAGTTTTAATTTGACCTTGTTCAAACGCCAAGAGCAAACTCATGAACATAGACTCTTTCTTTTGCCTTGTCGTCATAAAGGTCTTGATGGGTATGTCTTCTCTCATCTCTTTCAATTCAACTTCAAACATGCGCTGAAAGTTATTGCCTTCAAGTTCGATGAGGTCGGGACGGAAACGACTGTTGAGCATAATAATCTCTCTTTTTTGAGCGGAACTGTTCAGTCCTTTTTGATGAACGGAATGAACAATTTGTTTTTCTTCACTGTCGGGGAGTATTCGCAGTATTGTCATAGCGGTATAGTCAGCATTAGAGTCCGAAGCAATAGCGGGGTCCCAGCCTACAAAGTGTTGGCCGAAGGTTCCGCTGGCTTCTCCGTTTTCATCGAAGTCTTGCTCTGCTTGTCTCATAAGAACCAGTTCGCTGTCTCTCGCTTTCTCAAGTAGACTCATCGGGAACATACTTGACATGTCGTGAATAGGCTCGCAGAGATACTCTCTTGCAAACTTAATCGCTGGCATAGAGTTCTCACGCTGTTTGAGGGCCTCAAGGTCCCACCGCTGAGGCCAAAGTGCCTCTCCTTTCGTGTTGATAGCCGGATAAGTCTCGACTGTGAATGTGTCTTTGTCTTCTAATTCCGCATACAAGTCGTTGTAACTGAACGGTGTGCCGACCATCATCAATCGACCAGTGTGGTGAAGAACAGGGAGGAGAACGGTATAGAACCAGTCAGCGGCTCGTTGAAGTTCACCTGTGGTTGTCCCCCAAAGAATATCGTCACAGACAACAACATCGGGGTGAAAACCACGAGTAGCACCACCAACGGACTTTGCCATGATACGGGAGCCGTTGGAGAACTCAAAGTATGATTTAGCCCAAGGCTTACCTTGCGGCTTGAGATGTTGGAGAATAGCACTTGATTCGATGTTACCTCGGATGAATCGCATGTGTTCAAGCGTCTGCTCAAGCGAGTGGCTGAACACCATAACATGCGTATTCGGATTGAAAGCGGCCAACCAAAGCGCATAGGACATGAAGAACACAGACTTACCGTGGTCTCGACTCGCCTTGACGCAGTAGTATTTGTTACCGTTAAGACCCTTTAGCCAACACTCATGGTGATAAGAAAACTCAAACTCCAAAATCTCAGTAAAGAAGTATTCAAATGACTTTTTACTCATCTTGGTGTCCATATCATGGATGAGTTGATTGACATCGGACATGGGACATCACATCCTTTCATCCATATCATATGCGCCTCGGAGGGTTGAAGGTTCCTGTTGTCGGTTGACTTGAGGCGGTTGTTGGTTTCCTACAACACCCACTTGTCGACTTGGGTCTTCTTCTTCGTCTTCTTTCATAGCACCAGCAAGAGTTTTAGGCTTCATATTATCACCCGGTTCGTTCTCAGTTTCAAAATTAAAACCTTGAGCATCGTTAATACCTTGGCCTTGTCTGTCAGCCGTTTCATTACCGCTACCAACGCTACCGGCAGGAGGAGGCAACTGCCTAACACTCATGCTATTCATCTCCGGACCCGCTAAGAGATTGTTTCCGGCATCAAGCACAGCAGTCATACCCGAACCTTGAGCAGGAGAAGGGTCTACTCTTACATTCCCTCCTTGCATAGGTTTACGAGCGTTGATTTCATCTATAGCACTGTCAAACTCTTCTCGTGTTTTACCAGTGCCTGCGATTCCTTGCTCTCTAAGTTTGTCATATCTCTCATAACCTGCTTTCATATCTCTGCCGTAACCAGCACCTGCTTCTCGTGCTATTGCTTCTTCTCGTGCTTGGTTCCGTCTACGCATCTCGTTACCTTGTCGACGATATTCATCCCCCGAAGCACCTCTTGCATAGTCAGCCGCTTGGTTACGGACTCTTACAATGTCTGCTTTTTCGTCTTCTTGTCGACCGACTTCATAATTATGACGGCGAATACTTGCCGCTGGATTCAATACTGCCGCTAATCTTGGCATTTTATTAGCAAGGCTCGCCATTGAGCCGATTCCTTGACCTCTGTTGCGAAGTTCTTCTGCATCACGAGCCCTATCCTCTGCTCGTTGTTGACGACTGGCCTCTCGTAAATCGGCTCTTGCTTGTCCTTTTCGACCTACAAGCCTTCGACCAAGGGCACCACCAAGAGCGGCTCCTTGCGCTCCACCGCTTATCATAGATTGAGCAAGACTACCAAGGCTACGGTGCTGACCTGCAAGTGCACCTGCTACGCCGACAAGTCCACCAGCAAGACTACCTGCTCTTTGCCGCATAGTTGTCCCTCCGCCACCACGACCGCCGCCACCGCCAACCATCATAATAGGAGGGCCGCCGCTCAGTGTGTTGTAGTTTGGCTTGACAGCCTTAACAACCAATACTTTGTCCATCAGTATTCACCTCTTAAGAAGCCATCAAAGTAACCCATTTTTTTTCTAATCATATCAATGCCGCTGGCAACATCATGACTGGTGCGAATAGGCTGTTGCAAAAGTTCTTGAGGGTTTTGCGGATTAAAGAAAGTCTGCCCTTGTTCTATACCTCTACCCTGTTGAAAAGCAGTGACTGCTGGACCGGCCTGCCGGATATTCGGTGCTCCGGACGGCATCACTCTTGTCAATTGCGGCCCTGCTTGAGGTGCGCCCATAGGAGGTGCGCCCATAGGAGGTGCGCCCATAGGAGGTGCGCCCATAGGAGGTTCTTCTTGCGGTTGAGGAGGTATAGTCGAAGGAGCAGGTCTCAACTGTTCTCTTGACTCTGCAAATGTATTACCAACCGGTGCTACCTCGTTGGGGTTTACTATTCTGTGTTGCCAGTGTTGAGGAATATCATGATGTTCAAACTGCGGCATGGGAGTTCTCAAATGCTGGGTTTCTCTATCGGTAGGTATATCGCCCAAAGAAAAGTTCTCATGACCCGTTGCTCCAAGTAGGGCATCAATGACAGCCTCAGTCTTTTCTCTTATTCCTTCTTTTGGAGCAAACCTGCTCTTTGTATTGAGTTCGGAATTACGCATAATCTGTGCTACTTCGTCGACAGCCTCCTCTTGAGACATACCGTCCATCATTCTCTTATGCGCCGCATTGCTCATGTGCGCTACAATTTTTTGAGATAAAAGGTTCGCTCTCTTATGAAACTGAGTGCTGTCATGCATCCTTGCACCTTTAGCGTGGCTTAAGTGCATACCGTAATTCTCGTCTTTATGGTCCGAGCCTATCTCACCCAATTGCATGCGAAGTAGAGCCTTTACTGCGCCTTGGCCCGAATCGGAGTTGATGTTATGCGTGTTTTGAAACATCAACCTCATTGCTCGTGTGCTGGCAATATCATTCAGTTCCTCTTCGCTCAAGCCGTGTTCAATACCGGAAAGGTATTGTCCAAGTTGCTCTCCACTCAAACCTCCTGCCGAAGTCTTAGAAGTAGCAGGGTAGAAGAACGGGTCACCAAGTAATTTTGGTATTTGATGAGCGTGAACTTCGGGGTGCATGCGTTGTTCCGCCATGCTTTGTTGTTGCTGGTCTGTAAGCAAGTGGTCGGGTAACTGTCCGCTTATCTGTGCTCTTTCCCAATCGGTCTTGTTAATCGACTTAACCATACCACCACTGAGGCTACCCGGTAAAAGAGCGGGGTGATTGACAAAGTTAAGCGTCTTAACATACTCCGGAGGTGCTCCCATCTCAAGTAACACCTCGCCAAGTTCCTTGTTCATGTGAATAAATCCGGAGTCAATCCATTGGCCGGTTGAACCGTTCGGTAAGTTACCTTGGTTCGATGCATATGTGATAAGTGGAGTCGGGCCGCCTTCGTGATTTGGCTGACTCGCTCTCACTTGTCTGTTTACAGTAGGGACTCCGTTTTTGTAATGAGGACCGACAAAGACCTTTCTCCATTGGTTACTGTCAAAGTTGGGGAGATGGTGGTTACTGTCTTCTTCATGCTGTGCATTGTAACGGTCAATTGCCCTTTGAAGCGTAGACTGCGCCATTTCGGGACTCATGTTGAGTTTACGAACCAGTTCGCTGTGAACAAAGTCAATTGGGTGCTTGCCTCCTTCTAAGAGTTCTCCAGTTTCGGGATGATGATTCCAAGGAGGGTGGTCGGGAACTTCGGGGTCGGGGTGTAGCCCAGCGTCACTTGGTGCCCAAGAATGGTGTTGGTGGTCTCCTTCTCCAGTAAAAGTCAGCCCTGCGCTTTTCAGTAATGGCGAGCGCAACGCTTTGAAAAAATGATTCGTCCCAAAGAAAGGCACCTGCTTTCTAAGGTAACTCGTAGCAGGGAGATGAACCTTGAACATTAACCTACCCTCCCACTCCCTTTAGCGGAAAACATAGTCGAAGGTGCGCCCCAAGACTCCGGTATATTGGCTAAGTCTTCTGTAGCACCTGTTGGTCGAGTGGTTTTGTTTTGAGCCTCCATGTGCCCTGCTTCTCGGTTATTACCCGGTCCGCCGGACTTAGCCGCTTTTCTACTTCGGTCTCTTCGCTCTAATGCGTCTTTGAGTTTCTCTACAAGTCTACGCATCTGTGTGAACTGCATGTAACTCTGTTTCTTTTGAATCTCTTCTATGTCTTGCTTTATCAGTGCAAGTTCTTCGGACTTACCGAAAGACTGGCCCTTTATACCGGGAACTCTTGGCTCTCTTATTTTCAATCCTTGAGATGATGCTATTGATGGGTTCTTAGGATTGTAGTCACTTTCTGCACCCAAGCCGTGTCCAGCAGGCATATTAGGCACACCACCCATAAGTTTTCTTCGTGACTGAGTAGCCTGTTGTTGTCCATAGTCCCTTGGGAACAATCGAAGCGGTTGCTTTGTCGAGATACCCAAGTGAGTTCTGTGAACACTAAAAGGGTTTAATTCAAGCCCTCTTTTCTTTGCAGGTGATATGTTACGGGAGACTCGCTTTGCTCTGCGAGTATTGGCTGTGTCTATGCGAGCACCACCGGGTTGGATTTCAAACTGCGGCTGTTTCCAAGCCTTTGGCTTCGCACTGCCCATATCATCCAACTTAGACTTCATCAAACTCGACCAAGCGTCGTTCATTGGCTCACCAGTGTTAATTCTGTTAGCAATCTCTTCTAAAACATCGGGATTAGTCGGAGGAAAGTTTCTTGATTGAACAGGCGGAGGGTCAATTTTACCTTCGTTAATAGCCATAGCATCTTTATATTTTTGCCCGTCTCCTCTCTCTTGCGAAAAATACATATCGTTCCAGCAAGACCTGCATACATCTAAATCTTCATGACCTACTCTTGGATTTGTTTTATCGGAATGATAGACCACTTGCGCTCTATTAACTCTGCATAAATCGCACATTGTTCTTTCTTCTGCACTTTCATTACTGAAACGACGACCTTCGTAATTCTCAACGGGGTTGGTATTGTCAATAGATTGCCTTTCTCTTTCAGCAATGCGTTGAAGGTTGGCTTCTCTGTCGGGGTCATACTTCATCAAACTCGACCAAGCGTCGTTCATTGGCTCACCAGTAGTAAGCATACCGCCGGGTGCTGGCATTGTTCCTGTAGCATTACCAATGCTAAGATTGCCCATATCGGGCATACCGGTCTGTGCGCCAAACTGCTGACCCTCATTGAACTGGTCGTCCATCATCGGGTCTTCTTCTTCTTCGTCATCCATCATAGGAGGCATAGAAGGCTCCGGCTTAGGAATAGACAATTGTAAATGTGGCAGTTCCTCTGTCATAGAGGGCTTGTCATTCTCTGCTTGCTTCTTGTCACGAGCGAGTTCCATCTCTTCGGGGTCGCCATAGCCATGCTTGTAGTCCTCATCCTTAGAATAACCAAGGTTTGATTCGCTACGAGGCGAATACATACGAGTGTCGGAACCTGTGCTTGGCATTCATCTCACCTCATATAATATCGAGAATCTCTTCGTCTACCGTTCCGTCGCCATTGGCAAGGAGGCTGGCTTTCACTCGCTTCCAAACATCGGGACTCTCTTTTCCTAATTCAAGTTTGAGGACATTGATAGTATTGTTCGCTACATTATGAGTGGGTTCGGCCCACTTCTCTTGATACTGAGATAGGTCTTTGAGTGTCTCTCTTACTTCTTTATGCAGTCTTACCATGTCACCAACAACTCCATCGTCGTGTATGTTGGTCTCAGCCATGAATTGAGCAAGTTTTCCGTTCAAACCTTCTACATTACTCCTCAAAATGTCCACTTCTTTACCTACTTCTACGGCTACAATAGCCGCTGAACTCTTCTTGACAAGCGGTTGAAAGTGTTGTTTCATGTGCCTATAGACCGAATCCTCGCTACAATCGAGTTCTTCTGCAATATCATCACTGGTTCGCTCACCTTCAAAGTAAGCGACCTCCAAAGCCTTGCGATTATCGCTCGTGCAAACTACACAGGAGTGATTTGCCGTGGTGTGATAATCACCAGTGTGATTCTTCATATGACGCTCGGCGGTGTTTGTTCTCCAGCCCATGTCTTTATCGACTATTTGGGGGTTGGCGATGCCGTCAATGATGCTCTGCTCAAGGCTATCTCGGTCACCATGTTGGCAGAAAGCGCAACTCCGCTTTGTCTGTCGAGTCCCTGCCATACATAACCGCAGGAGATGGGTATGAATAACCTTTTTGAATAGAACATACAACCGAAGTCCGTGAAACTACCAAGGATTCAGCCTAAAATCATGGGAGTGCCTGTGTCTATAGACACTGCAAAAGGGCTTACTAAGGCCAGTCGAGACCTTTTCTTAAGGAGATTTGTCCCCGATGAGGTTGAAAAAGCAAGAATAAAGACATGCAGAGCCTGCCCAAGTTGGAATAAACAAGCAAACAGGTGCACAGAATGCGGCTGTCAAATGAAAGTCAAGGCTAAATTAACCTCAAGCGAATGCCCATTGTATAAATGGGGTAGATATGTGCCAACTTTAGATGTCGGAAATACGGGAATAGATACCGGTAAGCATGAAAAAGGCACCAAATAAGCCAATAACAAGGTAAGCCATGCTATTACTGTCCATTTTACTACTCGATGTAATCAATAAAGTGCTCAATGTAACTATAATTGTAAGCAATTGCACCATAATCATGTCAATAATAACGCTTTTTCTTGGTGCAAATATCTCCATTGCAGTGTTCGATAGGCCGTAAATAGGGTCATAACTTCTCATAATATCACCGTGTCCCCATCATTCTGCCCATAAAACTACCAGCCGCAGTGCCTGCTTTATCCATAAAGCCGTCATTTGCTAAAGCCGCACTCAATGCACCGCCCATCATGGACTGTTGAGCGAATGCGGCAATCTGTTGTTGTTGCATTTCAGCATTTTGTATGTTTTGCTGACTTGACATTTGCAGGGAATTGAACTGACCTGTGACATTTTCGGCACTCATGGTCTGTAAATTGGTAGGTAAAGAGGTTATATCCATTTTCATTTTACCTTCTTTGTCATCAATGATAAACTCAGCATTTTTGAGTATCTCCAAAACAGAAAAACTCACGAGGTCATTGAATATCTGTAGCATAGTTGCCATCTGTGCACCTACAACGAATCTATCAATAGGAGCAAGCGTGCGCATCATAGCAAGTTGTATCTCCATTTCACTTGGAGGTGCTACCGATTGTTGCATCATGCCGGGCTGAACGCCCATCCCGCCCATCATACCACCCATAAATTGGTTTTGCTGAGCCTGTTGCATCATCGGACTTGCAGAGTTTGCGAAAGGATTTACATTCGCACCCATTTGACCGTTACCTGCTTGCGCTCCTAAGTTCAATGCTCCGTTTTGCTGTGAATTACCAAATAACATAACTCTCCCTCACTGTGCAAATACCCCTTGCTCCGTTTGAGGCAAGCCCTCTTGATTGATAACACCATTGGTGTTTTCTTGAGGGAGGCTGTTCATTGCTTGAGCAACGCTTGGATTGGGGTTTTGCATAATACCTAATTGACTAATAGCGTCCGAAAGAGTAGGGCTCATATTACCCATCTCTTTTTGAAACAAACGAAGGTCAAAGACAATCATAGTTACATCGTTGATGCCTGTTTCGGGATTCTTGTAGTGTAGTAGATTGATGCCGGGGTATGACTTAGAGTCTTTTTCAAGTTGCATAAAGAAAGGCTCATACTTTTTGAGTAGTTCGGGAGTATTATCCTTTTTCTTGACTATAGCAATAGGGACCGCTACAGTAGATACCCCCTTCTTCATCATTTCTTTTAACCCAGTCTTAGTCTTATGATGGTCTTTGTCAGCCTCTGCCTCCCATTTACAAAGTAAATGGTAGAGATGAAGGTGCTCCGGACAGTAAGTCCCCTTCATTTTTCGACCATTTGTTACCTGCTCTCTTGCAACAAACGGTTCGGGAGTCTGTGTAACGGGGTTTCTCCAATACAAATCCCAAAGACTTTGACCTGTTGCTTCATCACATATTTTAGCATAAAGATTGTCATACATGATGAGTTGCTCGCAATCGCAACCGTCTATGACACAGAGGTGGCTTTGTCGATTATAGCGATACTTTCGACCCCATATCCAACGAAGAGGATTATACCAAGCCCTTTTCGTGGGCGTAAGTAATTTTCTTGCGGTGCGAATGTCTTGTTTTCTTGCCTTTCTTGCATCGGGATGACGACTTGGATAAAAATTGACTTTAGGCACTTCAATGTTTTGCTTTGATAATTCCTGCATACCTTGCTGTGCCGCTTGCATTTCAAGCAACTGTTCATGGCTTGCATTCCCTTGTTGTCCTAAAGCCACTAAATGCGCTTGGCTCATGTTCGCTAAGTTCACATCACTCTGCGGTATTCTGTTTTGTCCTCCAATTCTCATCATATTATCATCTCAAGTCAATAAATCCAACATTGTATTTTCTACATTCCAGCCAATCTTAGTCGCCATCATTCCCCTCTTCGTAGGAATACCCGCTTTCTGCAAACGGATAAGGTCTTCTCTAAATGGGTCGAACACTTTATGCTCTCCGAGCCTTTGCTGTTGCCATAGGACATTGGCTTGCTCGTCCCACCATTCATCTGCTTTATTGGCAACCAACATAATAATTTTCGGAGCATACTTCTTACCTTTGATTCTACTTCTTATTGTCCTATAACGGTATTGTCTGTGTAGTATTGCGTCAACGAGGTATTTGAAACCGCCAACTGCTTGAACGGCTGAGTCTCCTCCAATAGACGACCTTTGGTCGAAGAGAAATATCACGGCCTCAACTTGGCGATTTACCATATCATCGACCCATAGATTCCAAAAACGCTCTTCTCCGGCAATGTCCGATGAAAAAACTACTCTTTTATCTCCTTTCCAAGTAACTCTTTTTCTTGTAGGGCGAGGTAAAAGAAAACGATTGATACCGGGCACTTTGAAATGCTTGGTTCTTTCGCTTAAAGGTATATCCTCCATCTCACCGGGCGTAGTAAGGTATCGGTCAAGTGTTGTTTTACCAACCATTGTCGGCCCATAAACACCGACACGGCGAGGTTTCCAGTAATGGTAGAGTTCTTTGGCAAAGACAACTCCGCCAACAAGTGCACTACCTCCCATCATTGACACTTCATCACCTCAAAATATACTATCGGCCCAAGATTGTAATGTCTCTTTTAGCCAGTTACCTGTAGATTCCCATAAGTTCCAGTCAGTGTAATACTCAAAGGCACTGACAACAAAAGCGGTTGCTGTTGAAAAAAATACAACCTTTAACCAACCCCATCCACGCTCGTATGCTACATCTACTGTGTTAGCAATATGCATGCTTCTTAGTGTTTCTTCTACAGCATCGTCGCTGGGGGTCTTAAAGATTCGACCCATAAGGTCTCACTCCTTCTTTTTGAACTTGCCATCCTCGCCACGAACTCTTTTTTCTTCTGTGCCACCAAATGTAGGGCTAAGGCTCAAAGGGTCTTTTTTCTTAATAGGTGCAGGAGTAAAGTCTTCAGTTCCAAGTCCTTTACCAAGCATACGCTCTTCTATCCAAGGAGGTGTTTTACCGGGATTATGCTCCATCCAATTGAGTTCTGCTTCAAGTTGAGCCTCTTGCATGCGTAGTTCCATGTCTTGACGGCGGCGGTCAAAGGTATTCTCCATTGAACGGTAGCGGGTTTTGCGCTCTCTTTCTTGAGAAGCCAACCTTGCTCGTTCGTCCATTCCTTGTTGAAAGAACATTTTGAATAAGTAATATGCAACACCTTGGACAGCGAATGCCGCCATAGCATAGGTTACTCCGTTTACTGTAGGTGTGTCTAATTGTAGCCAATAATCGGCATCGAATACGGCTACTGCGATACCAATAGAGACTGCCTGTGTAAGGATAAGTCCCATCAATCTAATTTCTGCTTGGTCTGCCTCTCGGCTTGGCTCTCTCATGCCTTGCATGATGTTGCCGAATACCCCTGTGGATATAAACAATGCGGATTAAGTGTCACTAAAGTGGGCAGGAGGCGAGAGAGAGTTGCCTCCCGACCCATTAGGGCCTACTGAGTCCTCATTCTTCTTTCTTTTCCGAGTCAAGTTTTTCTCGCTTACCGTTTTTTGAAGGTCCGGGGCCAGCCTTTGAACCAATAACAATAACCATACCATGAGCAGGTTTCTTGCTATCCTTAGCCTTATTCATTCCACCGCAGTGCATCTTGCCGAGACAATCTTCTTTGTCACATGCAGAGCACTTTGCCTTATACATCAAGTCGGTTACTTCTTTCTTAATCTCGTTTCCTTTATTATTTACAAACATAGTCTCACCTTTTTGGGTTCCAAATCCTCCAAACTCACCTTGGCCTTCAAACTCACTGAAACGCTGTTGGCCCCTGTAAGCCTCCGGATTCCATATCTGTTTGTCGCCAAGAGCATTGCCTTGAACATTTGAAATATCATTTACGCCGCCTCCAGCACCGCCGAAGCCTGTGCCAAAACCAGTTGTCCCACCGGACATCGGGTCCATGCCAAATTGCTGAGCACCATACATACTGATTAAAGCAGGGACTTGTGGTCCAAATTGTTCTTCGGTGCCGCCCAAGGTCTGTGCAAAACGACCTGCTGTTCTTGCAAGTTGACCTCTCCCCACATTACGCATGCTTTGTCCAGTTCTTTCAATACCTCTACCTGCCAGTTGTCCAGCACCTCGTAAAGGTCCATGAGTAATATCGGTAACGCCGTCTGCGGTTCTTACAGTGCTCGCTAAAGGTCGAGAAGTGCGAATACCTTTACCTGCGACTTGAAAACCTTTACCTGCAAATCTAACTGGAGCCCCAATATAAGTTGCAGGATTAACTCCTTGTAAAGCACCAGTTGCTCCCCCCAATACCCTACCTTCTGTAGAAGAAGCATCGACACCTACACTGTCAGTGCTTGTTTCAAAAGCAAGACCCCCAGTAACAGGGTCTTGTATCATTGCTCCTTCATGAAATCCGGGGTCAAACTTTCCGGTTTCCGGATTCATAAGTCTAACACCCGAACCACTGGCGGCACCCATTCCAGCGAATATCCCACCAATAATAACAGGAACAAATTGTATAGCCTTGTCCACCTTGTCGGTCAACAAAGACCAAGCCGCATCATTCGCAAAAGAAGACACCGGCATCACTCACGCTATTACGCTGGTTTTCATAAGCCTGTTGGATAAACTGATAGTTCTCAGCGGCCTCTATGAGTAAGCACATAGCCTCCATAGAGCCGTCTTGAAGTGATTCAATTTTCTGCAAGTTCCAAAGAGAGACTTTGAGTATCTCTTGAAAGAGGTCCTCCCACCAGTCTTTCATTTCAATGTTCCCCGCTCTTTGAAGTGACGAGCCCTATTTGCATGAGGAGACTCTGCGACAAGTGTATGCGCTCGTGTGTGGCTCATATCGGGACCGCCCTGTCCGTATATGCCTCGCTTTCTTCGCTCTCGGTTCAACTCTTCACGGTATTTGACACGCTTAGGGTTTGACTCATACTGCTTATCATACTCCAACTTATGCCTTTTGGCTTCGGGAGATACAGGATTCTTGATAACCAACACTGATTTGACAATCGTAGGCTTACCACCGACTCCTTGCTTCTTACTTCGCTTGCGCTTTGTAGCGGCTCGCTTTTCACCTTCGCTCATGGAGCCGCTGGTCTTCGGAGTCTTACTGCTGACCTTGACACTCGGTCTGCACTTTGGGTAACCTTTGCTACCTTTCTTGGCTTTTGACCTACCACACGGTGGGTGTTTGCCATCTTTGTCCTTGCGTGATACATCGACCCACTTTTCTTTGAACCATCGGTTCAAGTCTTTGACGACCAATGTATCATGACAAGTGCATCGGCTCATTTCTTTTTCCCCTTCTTACCTTTGAACTTACCTTTGCAGTATTGAACAGCCCATCCGTTTGCATAGGCTGATGGATAAACCTTGAACTTGCGCTTCGCCGCCGCTTTACCAGCAGGGCAGAGTTTTTTTTCTAAGAAGTCAAACGCACTACCTATGCCGACACAATGTCCGCACTCGCAACCTTTAGCCACATCTCTTTCCGGCTCGTGTGTGTAAATGTCTCCGTCTTCATGAATGAATACTTTACCACTTCGCACCATACTGTCAAGAGTTGATTTCAAATCCTGCTCATCCGATACAACCTTTCTAAGGTTCTTCATACCAAGAGCACCGCCTTCTTTCTCAATCTCACGCAAAATAATCTGCTCTGTGCTGTCTGCTGACTTCTTCAACTCCGGATGAAACTTCATGACGACTTTCTTTGCATCCTTCTTGATTGACTTTCCATCAACAAGGACTTCTATCGGATATGGCTTATGCTTATCATACCAGTAAGCCATTTCATAGCCGCCGTTCTTCATTAGTTTTACAAGAAGTCCTCTTTCATATTCCTTGTCTTCGGCTTGTAGAACCATCTCTTTACCTCTCGGTAAAACCAAGTCTACATCTTTTTCTTTCTTCACGACCTGCCACCATGACTTAAGCGTCTGTTGTCCGAGTTGCTCAGCAACATTAACCCTCTCTTGTTCTCTCTGTTGCCTTTCGACTTGGGCTTGTTGTTCAGTCTTTAGTTGAGCCATTGCTTCGTTGATAGGGTCGAGCGTAGCCATAGTTCTCCCGTCAAGGGTTCTTTGCATACCGAACTTTGTTTGAGACATTAACAATTCCACCTCGCTAATGCCGCACCCTTTGGTGTCTTTTTACCGCCTTTACTGGTCGGTCCTTTAACCCCACTCATACGAGCGCAGAATGATTTGCGACGACCTGCGGCTTTGCCGCCGGGCTTGAGTTTACTTGGCTTCTTTGTAACAGGCCGCTTGAGATTTGCTCCTGTCTTACGCTTAGCGGCGGCTCTGCCTTTAGCATTGAGTCCGCCTGTCTTAGCGTGCTTCTTTGGATTGTAACCGTGAAACGGCTTCGACTTCTTCTTGGCCTTGAGGACAGCGAGACTGAGTTCCATTGGACTACAGCAGTCACAGAAGTTGACATCCGACCAGTCTGTTTTTCCTACAATATCGCTTTCAGTCAACCATTCTATAGATTCATTCATATTACCACCTCTTTCAACAACCGCATAGCGATGTCCATTGGTTCGCTTGCGTATTTCATTTGAAAATTAGATTCGTTTTGGGGAGTTGATGTGAAAGGAGGTGAGAGATGATTGATAAACTCTGTACCTTCGGGGTAAGGGAATGCGTCAAAAACAGACGAATCTGTTGGCATCATGGTCTCTAAATCCTGTGTTAAGTTTTGTCTGTTCGTGGCAAAATCCATTAAATCATTGTTGTCTTTCATTCCCTGTGCATCAAGTTGAGACATAGAAGCACGATTTCCCCCGTACTGACTTCTGTACATCCTGTACATATTGATGTAGTTTTGAGCCGCTTCTTCTCCTGCGTTTTGTAAAATATACTGGTGCATTTCATTCGGGTCTATGCTATCTCCGAAGTAATCGGAATGGTCTTGGTCGCCAATTTCATCATGAGCGTCGGCTACTTGTTCTCCGAACATTTCTTCAAGAGCATAAGCAGGAGGATGATTCATACGAGCATACTCGGCCATTCTGTCCATAGCCCTTGTTCTTTCTTCATTTTGAAGTTCTTGATTATCATTAGCGAACCTTGCTCGGTCTATTTCATAATCTGTCATCTCGGACAAATCACGCTTGAGCAACCGCAAAGCGATGTCCATTGGTTCGCCTGTTTCGACATTATCATTACTATTACTTTGTCGCTGAGCATCAAGTTCACGCATTCGTGCGGCAAATGGAGGAGAGAGATGTGAGTATTTGTCATCGGGCTCATCGGGTTGAATAGGGCTCGCTGTCTCAACTGCTTGACCGGGTGGGGTTTCTCTTTCCATAAAGTCAAACCTTTGAGGTAAACTCTCATGTATTTTGGCATTATCATGATTATCGTTTACTATAGGACTGGTGGTTGGCTTAGCATGAATACTCTGCCTTGACCTATCGGCCATTGCGCCGCTACCTACCGTCTTTAACTGTAACTTTTTGCTTCTTGGATTGATAGTAAAATGAGGAGTCACAAGATGCTGTAAGCCATGTTCTGTCGCTTTAGGTCGAGAAGTTTGAAAAGCGTCAAAATGCACACTTGGGTCTCGATTAGGTAAACCTTTATCCGAGGCTGGTAATCGCATATTCATCACCTGTTTAAGTTCCGGATGCTGAGATACAACATCGTTTGCCATAAACATCATAATGTCTTCAAGAGTAAACTTGTATTTTTTAGCCGCTCGTGTGTTAAACTCTTTGGGCAGTGCTTGGTTTTCGTTGTAGCGTTCTTGTTTTCGGTTAGCATAGTGTGGGTGAACCCTCCCATCAACATGCTCTAATGGTCTACGAGATTCTATATGGCGAATCATTCGTTCGGGTAGAGTGTTGTAATAATCTTCGGGTAAGTTCCTTCTAAACGAAAAATCCTTGAGCAAAAGCCACGCATCTTGAAGCATAACGCTTTCGCTCATAGACATGCCAGCACGACTACACAGAAAAGGATTGAGGTCATTTACTTGTCAAGAGTGAACGAATCGCACAGTTTACAATGCCAAGCAATACCACGGAATACACCTTGTATTTTGATGTAGACTCTTCTCGTGGGGTGATGCTTGCACTGATGACAAATCTCACTCTTACGCTTACCAGCCATGCAACGCCATTGACGCTCAATACTTGAACTTTGGTATCACTATTCAGCCTTGGCGGTTGATATTGGCCTGTTCAAGAGCCTTCTCTTTTGCCATCTGCATAAGGCGTGCTCGGTTTGACGAGTCAACTTGTTGAAAGTTCTGCATAGCCGCTTGACCTTCGGGACCACTTGGGTCAGCAAACATCTCAGCCATACCGGATTGTTGAGGAATATCAAGATTCGGGCGAGGCATAGCGGTCTTTGATTGCTCAAGACGCTCAGCCGCTCGACGACCCATAGGGCGAAGTCGCTCGTTTCTTGGGAGTGGTGCTTCTTTTTCTTTTTCTGCTTTTTCTCCGCCTTTCGCAGGAGCGATTTTAGGGTCAAAGGAAACATTACTATCCATATCTCCCATTCCTTGAAGCAACTGCGCAATGCGTTCTTCTTGAGTAGGGGCTCGCTTTTCTTCTCGCTCTGCCTCTCCCGCTTCTTGAGTGAACTCTCGACTTGCTCCGCCGAGTCGGGCACCTTGTCGCATACCTTCGACATTGCCGAGATTAGCCGCTCTTCGGTGCCGACCATACTTCTGTCTTTCAGCACCACGACGCTGGACTCGTATATCTCCGGACAAATTATCGGGAGAGTCTTTCTCCCCTCTCAAAGGTAGGAAAGAACCGGACTTACTACCGCCAGTCATATCCATTCGACCGCCACGCTGACCTTGAGTCAACTGACGACCTGCGGATTGCTCCATACCTTCTCTTGCGAGTCGTGCTTCTCTTGGAGTGTAGAATGATTCTTCGGGCATAAGTTCATGACCCATTACATTTGCCATACTGGTAGAAGGCACTACCTTTCTTGTGCCCGGATGTCGGTTTATACCATGACTTACCATAGTTTGGTATGCTTCTTGAAGTGGGCTGAGGTCTCGCTCAATTCGTCTGTTACTTGCAGGTAATTCTTCACCAAGGTTTTGAAGTAACCCTTCTTCATAGTCTTCCGGCAAGCCTAAGCCTTGTATGTCTTGCGCATCAACCGGTTCACTACGGAAAGGTCCAGTTCTTGCCATCTCGCCGGTTTTGGGGTTTCTCTCCATTCCTCGTATAGGAAAATGCTGAACTGGTCCTCGACCACCCTGTGCTCTTGCACGCTCCATATAACCTTGAATAGAGCGGGGCAAAGTGCCCATGTAGCCCTGTTGTTCGGGCAGTGCCTTCAATAATTGCCATGCAGAAGCGAATGCGCTCATACACTTGGGATAGTGTCTGTATTAAAGAAAGTGCCGATGCGATAGGCCACACGACCCGCCTTCTCTAATTTGGATTCGTCGATGTCGGTTTCAAAGTCCCACGCATGTAAATGACGCACCAGTGTTTCAGTGGAGATGTTCGCCCCGCTCCCTTCGGCAAACGGGCAACCACCCAGCCCTGCAATGCTGGAGTCGAACTCTTTGATACCTGCAAGTAAGCCAGTCTTTACTAAGGACACTGCTCGGCTTTCTTCGCCTTTATGGTGCAAATGAAGAGCGCAGTTTAAACCAGCGTCTTGAACCAGTTCAGCCCAAAGTGCCACTTCGCTGTGCGAGGCCGCTCCTACTGTGTCGGACAAGACTACTGTGTCTCCGAACATCTTTGCGTCTTTGATGCACGACTTCATCGTCGAAGGGTTGACCTGTCCACTGTAAGGCGAACCAAAGGCCATACTGATATAGACCCTTACCTTGTCTTTTGGATATTTATCCATGAAGGTTCTATACATAAGAACGATACCGCTACGGGTCTTACCCATGTTCTTCATGTTGAATGTTTCACACGGACTAAAGACGATGTTAATTTTCTCAACACCCGCTGAAATAGCCCTATCGAATCCCCTCTTATTCATAACAAGTCCTGCTCCTTTTCCTGTGAAGACATCTTCTGCATCAGCCATCTGTGGCAGACGCTTTGGGTGCGCAAAACTGACCTCTTCTATGTCAGCAATACCGCTGTCATAAAGAAGGGTAATGAGATTCTTTTTCTTTTCTGTAGGAACGAATCGCTTGAGATATTGAATGCCGTCACGAGGACCTACCTCGTAGACATTCACCTTCACCGAATACCCCTCCGCATACCTTCGTAGCAGGCGATTTGAAAAGCCTCTTCGTCTTCAATGTAAACCACTGTGTCCTTTGGGTCGGGGGTCGCAAAGAACCAAATGCATAAAAATCCGGAAACAAGGCCGACAAAAAACCAAAGAAGTAAGTTCATGTGCGGGGACAGTGCGGTGTAAAAGTTAAACCTTTCGCTTAGTTTGACTTTCACTCCATGAATGGCGGGTCTTCGTTGAAATAACCGGCTCTGTGTTCTCGACCCGGAGCGTGGTATTGATAATTCTCGTCACCTTCTACACGGCCCAAGTTTTTTTGAGATAGCCTATTTGTTGCTCGGAACATGTCTTCTATATCCATTCCAGCGTCGATATTCGCTCGCCTTCTTTGCTTGTTGCGTGACCTAATTGCTTCGGGTAAATCCATACTCGTGTCAAAATCTCCTAATGCATGCTTAGCCTGCTGGATGTCTTGCAGTGCTGTAAATGCGGCTTCGTTTGGTTCAACAAACGGTGCGTTTTCTCTTGCTTGGTGTTCTCGGAATATACGAGCGTTTCGTTCTTTGTATGTTTCGGGTAACAATTCAGTAAAATCCGACTCACCACCATCAAAAAGAGACTGCATGTTTTGACTTCTTACTCTCTCCATCTCTTCGGGAGAGGCTACACGCTGTCCTTCTTTTGGATATTGGTGAGGCTCTCGTCGAAACGATTCACCTTGTTCTTTTGGATTGTATCGGTATTCAGCAGGGTGTCCCGGTAAGTTTTGAATAGTAAGTTTAGGATTGCCTCCTGCGGCAGAAAAGTCATACGGGCTTGGTGTTTGTCCAGTGCCGCCAAGTCGAGAAACTAAACCTTGAATCGGTTGAGCCATAGTTCGGTTCCACTGCATACCTTCATCGTCATAACCCATCTGTTGTTCCGGCAGTGCCTTGAGCAAAGACCAAGCGACATCGAGGCTTTTCATAGTGGGTCGAGGGAATGGATTAGGCGGCGTAAGGTCACCAAGGTCTCCTTCTATTTCTTCTGCTGTTAAACTATGAGAAGGGAATGTCATTTGACTGTTACCAGCCCGACCAACATTAGGTGGTGCCCTACCGCCAACCGAGCGACCCATGTCGGGAACGCCCATTGCGTCCATCTCGTCAGCCTCGCCTTGCTGACCCATACGAGCCATCGTCTGCTGGTCGAGTCGTCTTTGGGCGTGCTCGTATGCATCTTCTACCTCTTTAACACGCCTCATCGCATCTTGCAACTCGGATTGATATTCCCCCGACCCATAGTAAGGGTCATATGGGGCATTAGCAAGTTTACCTGCATTAAGTAACTTCTCCTGTAACTCCTGTTCGCTTGCCATAGGTAGGTGATTCTCTGTAACTCCTAAAGCATTAGGCCCTGCTAAGTCACGAAGCGACAGTTCGTGCTCAAACTCAAGGTTACTGTGTTCGTTATTAGCATCTACTCTTCGGTCAGTAATGTCTTGCGGACTTAGGCCAGCAGTAGGGTAATCAAGGTGTCTATGGCGTATACTCTCGCTGGACTCACGAGGAGAAGGCAACATCAACTCTTGACCTCGGTTCTTCAAGAGAACCCAAGCAGAATCGAGGCCGGCCATGTGTAATCACAGAGGGCTGTCTTATTTAACGAGTGCGCAGTAACTGATGATGCATGACAAGCGTGTAGCACATCAGCGAGAAAACAAGAATGCCAAAGACTAAGCCAGCCCAGTCAATTTTATCCATGGCACTGCTAAGCCATTCGACTATTTGTAACTTTTTTCCAGCAATTTTTTTGGTATACCAAAAGGCTCTGTGTAATTTTTTTCCGGAACGCCGTGTGGGGTTAAAAGGAGTCTAAACCGCCGTCTAAACCCATGCCTCCGTCTAAGCCCGCCCGTCTAAACCGACCGTCTAAACCGCCGTGTCCCGTTCTATAGACCGATAGACTGCGGGGCTGTCTAAACCCAACCTCTCATGCGTAGGGCTGGCACTCACAGGCGTAGGGCTCACGGCTGTGAGCCGCCTCGCTGTAATGCGAAACGCCATGCGTCTCTCTCCTATGAGCGAGCCGCCTCGCTGTCTCCTAAAAGAGACACTCCGCTGTGATTCTCATAGGGGCGGCTGTGCGTCGGTGTGGTTGGGCGTGGGGAGGCATCCCTCAACCCACAC
>Ga0208919_1000633_pt1 | contig 22726 bp, 18 predicted proteins | sample 4_EtaG_FD_184076 | JGI IMG/M metagenome (GOLD analysis project Ga0208919, IMG submission 184076) | Marine viral communities from the Subarctic Pacific Ocean - 4_ETSP_OMZ_AT15127 metaG (SPAdes) (version 3) | ecosystem: Environmental > Aquatic > Marine > Oceanic | place: Pacific Ocean | collected...
CACTAGGATACTGTTTACTAGTTTACTAGTTTACTTAGAGGTGGTATTAGGAACTCCTCTCTCTCTCTAAAGAGAGAGGAGTTTCCTAAGACCCCCTAGATTACATAGATAACTGGGGTTGTTTTTCATTTTCCAGTTTTTTGTATAATGCTCCGATTCGTTCAAATTTTGCAATTTCTTCTGGAGTAAATATTTTAATTTCTTCTGAGTCGATTAAATTCCATGGTATAGTCCATCTATCCTCGCCATTATCATGGTATTTATCTTTCTTCAGAACATTAGAATTTATAATATTTGTAATTTGTCTAAGGCTTATTACTTTGGCTACATTTTTACGTAGACCAGAATATAGAAAGAACATAACTTCCACATCGTCATCTTTTAAGAATTGTTCCCACTTCTTATACGCCTCATAGTCACTTATTTTAAGATATAGACCTGTATATGGTGAGCATCCTTTAGCTTCTACAAGAAACTGTTTTGTGTCATGCTTACTTGTGGCTATTTGAACTACATAGTCTGGGGTTTTTCTAACTACCTGTGGCAGTCTACTGTAAAGGTTTGCAACGCCTTCTCTTTTGTAGTATCCGTATAAGTCGTCAAATCCATATCGTTTAACGTATGCTTGTTTTTGGTCTTTGTATTTTACTATGTGCCTATAGTATTTTTTACATGCCATTTCTGCAAACTGGATTCTATTTCTTTTATCAAAAGGTTGTTCATTAGATTGTGTAAACATAGCTGCCCCTATATTGTTTTTGTATCTACTATCTGATTTGGAAGGCTGGTAGGTAAGAAGTAGAGTAGATGTTTGTGACCACCAGCCTTGTAGCATTGTATCACAAAAAAAGACACCACCAGTAAATTTTGTATAGTTTTTTATTAAAAAAACTGATGGTGCCTAAAACAATGATTATCCATTTAAAGGAGAATGGACATTTATATTGTATCAGACTAGTCAAGGCAAGGGCAATCTGGTTTAGCACAAGAAACATTACCAGACGTTGGTTGTCACGAAGGCAGTCGTGTCTTGTTTACGACCCTTGCATTTCTATGGTAGCATAGGCTCATGTTAACGAGGATAGAGGTTTGTCCTAGATGTTCTGGGCAAATCAGTGATTCTGGGAGCATTTTTGGGTATACAGGGTACACAGAGATTTGTTGCATACATTGTGGATGGGCTCAATATACATATACAGAAGAACCAGATAAGCCTCCTAGGGAACACTTTGACAGGCAGATAGTTCCTTATGATGAGGCTTTGATTTTAGAAAGAAAAAAGGATAGACCAAAGGGTGGGTATCCTGACATAGAAGTGTTTACAGACTTTAAAGTTTACAAGTCAGGGTTCGAGAAAATAACGCTTTCTAGCAGATGTCCTTTCTGCAAGAAGGATAAGAAAATATACAAATCGAAAAAAACTCAAAGAAATAATTTATCCAAGTCTCTTTGCGAAAATAGACATGTGTGGTATTTTAAATTAAAGGACAAGGAACCAGTATCATGGAGGTAATAATATGCCCAAGGTAGGAAAGAAGAAGTTTCCGTACAGTAAAGCTGGTATGGCAAAAGCTAAAAACTACGCTAAGAAAACTGGCAAAAAGATCAAGAAGAAGTATTAAGATGCCAACAGGGAATACACAGTTAGCTCAAGAACCATACGTCAGGGATAGGCAAGATAGGTTTTTAGATTCTTATAGTATTCTTGGTAGCATTAGGTCTGCAACTGAAGTGGCAGGGCTTGGCAGAAGAATTGTTCATGGATGGATTTCAGAAGATAAGTATGGATTTAAAGAAAGATTTGAAGAAGCTAAACATAATTTTAGAGAAATGTTACAGGACTTAGCAGTCGAAAGAGTAAAGGAACAGGGTGCTAAAGATAACCCTGTGCTTTTAATTACACTGCTTAATGCACATTGGGGAGAGAAGTACAGACCCCAGACATCTAATGCACAGGAAGAAGCTAAAGATGTTTTGTTGGAGATGAAGAAAAGTTTCCAAAGATCACTTAAGCCTACAGAAACTATCATAGATGTTACTGAGTCTGTAGAAGAAAAGGTAGAAAAAATATTAGAAAATAAAAAAAAGTAGGACACTATGACTCTTACTCCCCCAGTAGAACAAAAAGAATATATAGATTTTCTATATAACAAGGTGGGATTTGCTCCTACAGAACTGCAAAAGCCTATTCTGGAATCCAGAAAAAGATTTATATTGGTAGCTGGTGGCGAACAAGCTGGTAAATCTATGGTTGCCAGTAAATATTTGATAGCAAGGTTTCTGGAAAATGATGAACCTGGTTTGTACTGGTTGGTTGCAGCAGACTATGAACGAACAAGAGCAGAATTTGAATACTTAGTTCAGGACTTTGCGTCTATGGGATTGTTGAAAGAAGCCTCTAAAAGAGTAGACCCTGGTAAGATTATTCTTGCAGATGATACAAGGATAGAGACTAAATCAGCTAAAGATCCAAGGACACTAGCTATGAGAGCTCCTAACGGAATCATAGGATGCGAAGCATCTCAGTTAGATTTGGAAACATTTCACAGATTACGTGGCAGATGTGCACCTAAACGTGGGTGGATGTTCTTGGGTGGTACTTTTGAGGGATCATTAGGTTGGTATCCACAGATGTATCAGGCATGGCAACATTCTTCTAGCGTAGAAGAACAGTCATTTTCACTCCCAAGCTACTCAAATCAGTATTTATACCCTGGTGGTAGAGAAGATCCAGAGATTTTAGCACTAGAAAGAGCATCATCTGATGACTTTTTCATGGAAAGAATTGAAGGAATACCTTCTCCACCTAAAGGAATGGTCTTTACAGAGATCAGACCTGACCTTCATGTGAAGAATGTAGAGTATGAGCCTGACACACCAGTACATTTATGGATAGACCCAGGTTATTCTGAAGCATATGCCGTTGAAGTCGTACAAGTAGTTAACGATCAGATACGAGTTATAGATGAAATCTATGAAAGAGACCTGATTACTGACGAAATCATAGAAATTGCACAGGCAAGACCTTGGTGGAGAGATGCTAAGTTTGGAGTGATAGATATTGCTGGTACTCAGCATCAGGCTATGGCTGCTCCTGCCGAAGTATGGATGGAAAAGACTGGAATATATTTTGATTCACAGAAAGTTAAGATAAATGATGGAACAGAAAGGCTAAAAGCCTTCTTGAAAACAGATCCAGTGGCACAAAGAGAGCCGAGAATTGTATTTAATCCTAGGTGTAAAGGTATCTTGTCTGAGTTTGGAGTACAACCAAATCCATTTGATGGTCAGACCAGAGCATATAGGTGGAAAATGGATAGAGATGGTACAATAGTTGGTGAAACACCTGAAGATAGGTACAACCATGGTGTCAAGGCAGTGATTTATGGTTTGATTAACAGGTATGGCTATGGCTATATTGCCGAAGGTAAAACTATAAAGGTTAGAAGGTGGTAAATGGCTAACTATAAACCAGAAGAAATCATTGCGTTAGTTGATAGTCACTACGATTTGACCGAACCTCTACGCACTCGCATGGATGATGACCATAAGCTATACAGGCTTGAAGAATTTGACGCTGGTGAAGGTTACCAGTCATATACTTCTAACGAACCACAAGTATATGCAGATAAATTAATCTCTTGGCTAACATCTGCTGAGATGGTAGTAAGAATCCCATATGGTAATTCTAAAAGAGAAGATAGAGAAAATAATGATGCTAAAGAAAGATTCTTAATTGGATTAATTAAAGCTGCAGACGACAGATTGACAGCTAGGTTCCAACCCTCTGTAAGAAATCAAATGGCTTGGTTTATCACTTTACGTGGTTGGTATGCTGCAAGAGCATTGCTCGTAAAAGACGATGATGGAGATACCAATGTTGAGATTCAGCCATGGGATCCACTTCACACATACTGGAGTGAAGGTAAGAAAGGATTATCTTGGGCTTGTTATAAAACCAAGAAAACTCCTAGTGAAATAGAAGCCATTTGGGGAGTGAAACTTGAAGGCGAAGATCAGGGAGATGATGATGACGCAGTAGATGTTTATGACTTTTATGATTCAGAAGATAATATTGTTTGTACAGAAGATACTGTTTTAAAGAAAAGAACCAAGCATGGATCAGATAGAGTACCTGTAGTTATTGGACCAGTAGGATCTAATCCACTTGTTCAGACTATTACAGACTCAGGTAACTTAGATTCCGTAGAAGATTACGGAGAATCATGTTACAAATCTTCCAGAGAATTATTTGAGAAGCATAACTTTATGATGAGTGTTATGTTAGAACTTACAGCACGTTCCAGAAAGCAAGGACTGAAAATAAAATCCAGAGATGGTACGAAAACATTAGAAGAAGATCCTTATAAAGAGGGTTCAGAAATAGCTCTCGGTCAGGGAGAAGATGTAGAACCATTAGGTTTGTTGGAGATGGCTAGGGAATCTGGAGTGTTCATGGGTCTTATATCTGGTGAGATGCAAAGAGGTGGTTTGCCTCATTCTATTTATGGTCAATTAGAATTTCAATTATCAGGATTTGCCATAAATACATTGAGACAAGGCGTGGAGACTGTACTGATTCCCAGATTACAGGCTATGGAAAAAGCACACAGAGCTATCTTTAATTTAATGTGCGACCAGTATATAACTGGTGCATTTAAATCAATTGAAGTTAGTGGGCAAGATAAAAACAGGATGTACTTCAGAGAAGAAGTTACTCCTGATATGATTAAAAACGCTGGTGATGTTGAAGTTAGCTTCATCGGACAACTACCTCAAGATGAGATGGGTAAGATGTCTATGGCACAAATTGCCAGAGAAGGTGAAACACCATTGTTACCAGATGTTTATATACGAGATAATATCTTAGGATTACAGTCAGCAGATCAGATGGAAGATGCTATAAATACACAAATAGCAGAAAGCACATTACCTGAAGCAAGACTATGGACACTACTTCAGGGTGCACAAAGACATGGCAGAGAAGATTTAGTTGAATTTTATAGGGGTGAACTTATGCGTTTATTCCTAGTTAAAAGCATGGAACAGTCACAACTGATGGCTCAAGCAAAAGCACAAGGTATGCAAGGTGCACCACCACAAGGAGGAGGTATGCCACCAGAAATGGGTATGCCACCAGGTATGGGTATGCCACCAGGTATGGGTATGCCACCAGGCGTTGGTGGAGCTGGACCAACCTTGCCACCGACAGTTATGCCTGATGCTGCAATGGGTGTTCCACCTGTTCCACCTACTGCTCCTATGGGTCCTTTTGCTCCACCAGGAGCACCAAGACCAGGGGCTCAAAGTCCAGAAAACAGATTAGCTAATATTGGCTTAGTGCCACCTACAGAAGGAGCTTAAAATGGCTTTAGAGATAAGAGACATACCTGATTTATTTGGAATGGGTCCATTGCTAGGTGACATGCCTGGTTCACAGGTTGCAAATGCTATTTCATCTATTATTCAAGGTGAGGAACCAGATTTAAATAGGGCAAAATTAAATATACCTATGGATCAGTTTGATGGTTTTAATGCAACAGACCCCATGTTAACAGGTCCAATGGAACCTATACCACCACCTACGATGGGTGATCCTTCTATGTTAAATATTCCAGAAATGCCTGGTTTGGGCGTAACAGATCCTTTAGTAACATCCCCAGACATGACAGGTATTCCTATGCCAAGTATTCCTGTGCCACCTAATCCTTCTATGTTAAATGTTCCACAACCTTCAATTCAAAATGATGTTGTAGGTGTGGATCCTGTTCTTCTTAGAGATCAAGAACTTATTAATAATTTACAATCAATTACTGGTCAGGGATCGTCTAATCCTTCTATGTTAAATATTCCAGATATAACCAATATGACAGGATCAGGATTTGATGATGAAACTGTTATTAGTCCTACGATGCCTGTTGCTCCTACTTCTGATGTAGGTAATATAGATTTATCAATTAACCCTACTGGTGGAACAGACTTAGCTAGTACCATAAACTTATCAACAGATACTTCGCAAATAGAAGGAACTGGAGACACAGATACAGGATGGATGAAAGACTACCCAGATATAAATGCTTTACAAAGAGCTTTGGTTCTTGAGTCTATTACAGGCGAACAAGCTATGGCTTGGCTTAGAAATCCTAATTATGGTAACTATGGAGCATTTGATGCTAAAAAACTACTTGATACTTGGATACCTAAAGCTAAAGATAAGAATGTTCCAGAGGTATCTTTTGACGATAAAGGGAACGTGAAATCTATAGTAAAAGCAGGCGTAGACAGACCACTGCTATTCGATGAATGGCATGAGCGAGTGTATGGAACTAAAACAATACCAGGTGGTCAAACTAATGTAACAAGAGGTAATGAATATAAAAGTTATTTTAATAAATGGCACTCAGATAACTCAAAAAAACTGAGTACAATAGATGATGCTAGTAAGGCAGGTGGTGGAGATGCTATTATTATTGACTCTACAGACAGCAAATCTGATGATGGTGACCCTAAAGATGATGACAGTAAGATTAACTGGTTTGACGACAAGAAAGATGATAGTAATGTTAATAATGTAACTGGTGGCAATCAAGGTGGTGGTAATGTACAAGGTGGTGGTAATGTTAATAATGTAACTAGTACTGCCAGTGCCAGTGCAGATGGCACACTACCTTCAGATCTAGCATTAAAACCTGGGGATGCATATAGCCAGTACATAAGATCATTTTTCCCTGGGGCTGGTACTGGAGAACTGGCAAGACTGTCAGCAGATCCAGATAAATTATATTATGGATTTAATCCTAATTATGGAAGATATCTATTAGGATTAACTGACATACCTACTATAACTGAAGGTGAAGCAATTAAAGGTTCTCTACCTATGGCAGGTACCTTTTCCGATTTTCTGGGTCGAGATTATAGGCAACCTCTTTCAGACATACGAAGTAAATTTGGTGGTTTAAGAGATTACTTACGAGCAATCTCACCAGGTGGCGTAGGAATTGAGGGAGCACCAGATCTTGGTGGATTTGGTACTACTTATACTACAGACCCAACAAGACAGGATATATTATCATCAGCAATAGCTGCTCTGGGATATGCACCTGGGGCATCATCTAGAGCTTACTCAGGTTTAGGTAGCATATTTGATGCATTTAAGTTTAAATATAGTAGTCCATTTGAGGCTAAAAATAGGTTTGCCGATTGGGTAACTAAGGCATATGCAACCCCTGTTTCTACTGGTCAGACTATTGGGCAGTCAATAAAATCAGGAGCCTTCGATCCCAGAACACGAGGTTCGACAATGCCTGAAGATCAATGGAGAGACACTAAATATAAAGATGATTCTTGGGAATGGTAGTTTTATATAGGAGGCTAATATGGCTGATAGTTTAAATGCATTTAGTGATTTTTATAGTGGGATGCTTGAAGCAGATCCTAACCTTGCCTATATGGGTCAGGTTGCTGGAACTGATTTTTCAGGCACTAAGCCCATGAAAAAGAGGGCAAAGGATTACTTTGCCAACCAGTTTGGTAATGTTTATAATCAGTATCTAGGTCAACTTGGTACAGAATATAAGCAAGGAACTGATCCTTCAAAGCAAACAACATTCACGCAGTTTTTAGAACAGCAACCATTTACTGAAAGATATGCAAGTTTATCACCATACCAAAGAGGCGTGTCTACAAGTAGATTTGCTCCTAGTACAAGGTTTATATTTTACTAATGGCAGATCCTAGAGATTCAAAATACATTCCAGTTAAAGAAAGAAAAGATTTTAAAGCCGATAAAAATTTATGGGATAAGTACCCCTCTTTTTTTACCTTTGGCAATATACCTATAGCTAAAAGAGAAAAACTTGGGCAAGACTTAAACGCTTTTTCACAATGGCTAGACTCTATAGGTCAATCTGACCCTGTTCAAAAAGCTGCTTCTATCAATACATGGATTCAGGAAAATATACCCATGGGTCCTATTGGAACAGGAAAGGCTAGAGCAAAAGCATGGGAAACTGTAGGGAAACCACTGTGGGAAAAAAATAGATACCTTGCTGAAGAAAAAATGCCACTTATTACTACTGGAGAAAAGGCAAGGCTCCCTATTTCCAAAGGTGAGGGAAAGTGGGATGCTTACAAATCTCCAGAAGGAAAGTTTGATCCAAGGGCAGTTTTGAAAGCTGCCGATGTACTCACTCCATTTGGAACTACAGCAAGTGCTTTTGAAAATATTACAGGCAAAGAGTATAAGACCTTAAGAGATGTTAAGGTAGAAAAAGAAATAGAGAAAAGGGAACAAAAACTTAAAGAGTCTGGAATGAATCCTTTGACTCCTATTGAAAAGATACATGCAGAACGAGAATTATATCCTACGGCAGATATACCAGGAATAGAGGGATCAGGTAAGTTTATAGACGAAGTAATAGATGATCCTTTAACTTACGTACCTGCTTTTAAGACTATTTCAACAGCAGCTAAAGGTGCAAAGGCATTACAGTATACAGGCAAGGGTGCAAAACTAGGAGCAGTAGGAAAACCTGCTGCAGCCGTTGTCAGATCTGTGGGAAGTGTAGCTGAAACATTATTAAAACCTGCAGTACTTGTAGAAGATCAGTTAGTTAAGGTTGTGACTTTGCCATTCCAAGCTGCTAAAGTAACTCTTGGTGCAGTAGGAAGTGGAACCAAATCAATAACAAATACTCTCTTGAGGAGAGTTTCAGATCCTGAATTGGGTCCTATGATTAGTGATAAAGGCACACAATACCTAACGAAATTAGAATCTAAAGCAGGTAAAGCTTGGGCGAAGCAGACACATGAAAATATAGCAAACGAAGCTAAAAGTATATTTTCCAAAACCCCAGATTTAGACACAACTGTTGCTTATAGAAATAGTGCGACAAGAAGATCAGCGATAAGTCAAGGAAAAGATATTACGCTTAATCTCGAGCAAGGCTATGAAGATGTGTTTAGAAGTGAGTTTATGAAACTCAAACACGAAAGAAAGGCAGCTAGATTTGAAGGAGTATTAGCTGATTTTTTCAACTCAGATGTTACCCAAAGGTCTTTCAGGACTGTAGGCGACTCAGCGACAACTGTTAGAAAGAAGATAGATAACTATGCTTCTATTGCAGGTAGAAGATCAGGAATAACTAAAGTTTTTACTGCTGACAGCTTTCACAGAATTGCAAGGTGGAATCCATTTGTCGGAAACTCTCAATACACAATAGAGAATCTTTTAGATGCTGCTGTTGTAGCACAATTTAAGAATGTATATACAGAACAAATGCCTAAAGGATATTGGAAAAACAAAGCACTTATGAAGGGAATGAAAGCTCTAGAAAGGGAAATGGAAAGAACTGGAGATTTCAGTGCCCTCAAGTTATCTAAAGCCAAAGGTATAGGGGGGAAACAAGGCAATGCTGCATTTGAAGATCTCATAAAAGACTTGTCTTATTTGTTTAGAGAATTTGACAGCGTTAATAGAAAGTTGCTAAAAACCAAACCGATGTATAGCTTTGACCAGTGGATAGATGCATTACAAAAATATACACTGGGCACACGTACTGTTGAAATTGGAAAGCTACACCCATCCAGATTAGAGCCTAAAAACTTGCCTATGTTTCACGATATTACCAAGGGATCAGATTATGTAATGCAAGTGAAAATATCTACAGGCAAAGAGGCTAAGATAATAGATGCTCCTTTCTACCCTAATTACACTCAAATGACAAAGGCTATGATTGATCCATCTAATACAACAGTTTCATGGATTAACAAAACTGCAATAGCAAAAAATTTGGGCATACCAGAAGAAGGTATAGGTACAATAATAAAAGCTCATAGAACGATAGTAGACCTATACGATCAACTCAGGATGAGGGAAGCAAGTAAGTACGGAGGATTTTTAAGTAAAGAAGAACTTGAATTTTTACAAGAGTGGCATCCTTCATACATGCCACTACATTATACCGACACCAAAGGCATGGGTGGGTTTACTGCTATCTCAGGAAGAAGCAAAGGAGCTACTGATAATGGTATTAAATCATTAAGTGAAAACCCAGGAGAGCAACACATGTTGCCTTTGTTAACGCCTGAAGGTATTGGTTTTGACTTAATAAGACACAGTACAAAAATGCTATATAACGAGATTAAGCGTAATATATTTGAATCGTTAAAGTTAATTCCTATTGATCCTAATGTTCCTATTACAAGAACAGCAGACGGAAAGGTTAAGGGTAGTGTTTTCGATGCTTGGTTTACAGATTTAACAGATGACCCTAGATTTGTCACAATATCTAAGAGACCAGATGGAAGCATAGAAAGAACGTACAAGGAATTAACTGGAGAAGGAGATCTTGGAATAGGGTATGATTCCAAGATAGGTAGTGGGTATGAAACCTATTGGATGAACGGAGTAAGGCAAAACGTAGGCAATCCCACAGGTGGAAGATTAGATAAAGAGTGGTGGGATATGTTAAATAACGAAAATGCCTTTAATTTTTTTGGAGAGACTCGAGGAAAAATACAAGGATTTTTGGGAATGGTTAATGGGATTTATAAAACTATGTACACCAGAATATCTCCTAAGTTTTGGATTGTTGCTGGTGTATTGGATAATTATATGGCATGGTTTAGGCATGAGACTAACCCAGTTAAATCAACACGTATAATAGTAGCAAGTATGGCAAAAGCTATGGCAAAGATTCCAGACAATCAACTGATTCCGTCAAGTTGGAACCCAAGGAAAAGTAGATTAGATATAAAAGCAGCCAGGGCAGTGGGTAAAGAAGACCAGTACCTTAACTGGTTAAGAGTTGTAACAGGAGATAGGTTAGGGGAATCAATGCAACGAGGTTCAGGGTTTGCCCTTGGAGAAGTTGGAACTATGAATCCTGGTACTGCTTCATATTCAGGAAAGATGGCTAATATAAATAAAAGAATTAATAAACAAGGGATTAATGCAATCTTTGTTAATAGCAAAAAAGAAGCCGAGGAGCTAACACTTCGGCAAGTATATGACAATTTACCAAAGGGTGCAACCAAAAAAAAGCAAGACTCAGGTCTCCAGATTGAATTTATGACTCCTAGTAAATTAAGAGAAGTAGGGAAAAAAGTTAAAGGTGCTGCTAAAGGCACTGTGGATGCACTTGCTTCTCCTGGTTCTCACCTTGAATTGGGTCCAAGGAAAGCAACTGCGATCAAGTCTTTAACTGACTACAACTCTAGAAATCCAATAGGTAAAGCTGAATTTGATAAGTTTTTTAGCACATGGGCAAGGCTAAAAGGTAGAGGATTAAATGAAGAACAATTTAAAATCCAGATGTATAAAAACTGGATGCCTTCATTTAAGCCAGACGGAACAGCCGTAACTCCTCAAAATTCTCCTGAATTGTTTAAACTTGTAAAAATTGCAGACGGAGTATTTGTAGATGAGCCTGTTGGGTTAGGTTATGGATTAATAGATTCTCCAGAATGGAAAGCAGCAGAATTTTTAAGCCATTCTGTTACGTTAGACTTTCAGTATGGATCTCAAATTGCATTAAAATATAGACACATGTTTGCTTATTTAGTTTCTATGCTAGAAGGTCCTAAACAACCATTTAAAGCAATCGGTCTCAATATAGATTTAATTACAAGACCAGTTAAAAGAACCAGTACAGATGATCCGTTTTATGAATGGGGAGATATATCAGAACAATTTATCAGGCTACTTCAGCCATTTAAAAGAAAGGGTGCTACTGGTCAAACAAGGTACTTACTTAATCAAGGTCCTTTAAAAAGTGCAATGAAACTTGCTGGTGTGTTGGGTGCATATCGAGCTCTTTCAGATTTTAACTGGAGCTTTGAATATGACGGCATTCCAGTTATGAATGACGTTTCTAAGTATATTAGAGATAAATCTATATTTATAATAACTGGATTCCAAAGAGAAGAAACTGGAGATCTTAAGCTTGATAAAAATAATAGACCTATACCTAATGTAGCTATTTTTGTTCCTAAGAAAAGAGACTTTGCAGCATTTTTTAATACAGTAGATTTTTTTGATGCAGCTTTAAGGACAGATGAAGAAGTACAACAGCTACACCTTCAGAGCAAGAGAGAATTGGGATGGGATTTGTTTAGAAATGCCTTCGAAGAATCATATACTGGTGAAATCCCTGGACCTTTTGCTATCAAAAAGTTATTATCGGTATATACAGGATATGACTCTTATACTGACAGACCTCTTATATCTGAATACTTAAAGCAAGAAGAACACAAAGCTGTAGATACAGATAAATATGATTCTAATACTCCTACTTCTATGAGATATATTGCAGAAAAAATTAACCCAGCAATACAAGACGTTTTTGGCTTGGTGGAAAAAGTAACGTTTGGGGCACTAGACCCAGAGACAGAAGGGGTGAGTCCAGCATGGCTAGATGCAACATGGGAACTTTTAACAGCTAGTTCTGTTCGAGAAGTATTTCCAAAAATGGCAGATAAGGCAGTTGTGAATAAATACTTCAGGGATAAAATTACCAATTCTTTAGTAGGCGATTTGAAAGGTACTGATGTACCTTCATTGTTAAAATTAGTTGAAGAATATAAAAATGATATGACAACTACAGAACAAAAAGAGTTTATGACCGACCTACCGATAGCTGAACGTGAATTATTTAAGAAGCTATTAAAAGAACCTGAACTTGCACTGGATGAAACTTTTCTTCCTTTCTGGGACACTATTAAGAAAGCGTTTTATGGTCCTTATGGTGGTGGCATGAAGTCTATTGGCAGAGAAAGGGCAGAAGAATACCTAAAGGGTAAAGGTATATCTATAGATAATTCACATAATGCTAGTGCAATAAAGTTCAGGAGGCAAGAAGAAGAAAGAATCCTAGACGAACAAAAAGAAGATGACAGAAGGTTAGAGATATGGGTAAATGACCCCTCAAGTAAAGAAGGTTTAAGTGGAACTGAATGGAAAAAAAGAACTACTAAAAGGCGTACTGAGTTAAGGACTATAAAAGATGCTATTAAAAGAAATCCTAGTTACAAGAACTCTCTTTATGCACAGGATAACGAAACACTAAATGAATATTACAAGCTAATGTATACTGCTGGTGGAACTGTAGACGATCTTAGAGGTCTTGTTCCTGAATTGTTAAATCTATATTACCAGATAGGGGAAACACTTCCAGATGACCCTAACTCTACCGACTTTGCTAAGTATGATCAGGATATAAATAACTTTAAAAATCGTATCAAGGCAGACTTTGGATCTGAAACTCTGGCACAGCTTGAAAGATCTATAGAGGCGTCTAAGACCGATGCTCAAAAGATGGAATCAGAAGCTGATGAAGAAATGAAAAGATATTTCAACATAGGCAGTAACATTGATGACTTATATAAGTTAAGCCAGATAGAAGGAATAGAGGAGTGGTGGCAAAGTTATCTAAATGCTCCTGATAAATTAAATTTCCAAAACGATCCTAAGAGAAATAACTTTAAAGGAATTAAAATAAGTGCTCTTATAGTAAGGCGTAAGCAAATTAGAGATGCTTTCTTGGCACAAAACCCAAGAATTGAACGTAGATTGATATTCTTTTATGGTGGAAGATTCTTTAATCCTGTAACACGTGGTGGTGCTGAATATCATAACAAGATGTATCAGTCAAAAAAATAATGATGTATAATAATAAATATTTTGAAATAGGAAGGTATGAATAATGGTAAATAAGGCAGAACAACCAATAGAACAACCCATAGAAAATCCAGTTAATACTAATGTAGATGTAACTGGGGAATTTGATAGCGTAGACACACCACCAGAAGGTACTGTGGATACAGCAACAGATCAAGTGACAGAAACTACTGAAGCTACTGAAGGAGAAACTTCTTCTACAGCAACTCCAGAAGTTCCTGAGACACAGACACCTCCACCTGCAGCTGAAGTTCCACCTGTAGCTGACCCTAAAGATGATTTAGAAAAACGTATACAGGAAATAGAACAACAGAATTTACAGTATAAGACACAACAAGAACAGTCTGAATTAGTACAAAAAAGAGATGCCTATAGAGCTCAATTAGAGGGTGCAGGTTATTTACCTGAACAGGCACAACAGATTTCAAACAATTGGGCTACTCAACAAAGCGAAGTAGCCAAACTGCAGCAAGAAAACCAAGAGAAAGAAAATTTCTTAAAGGGTCAGACCAATGCTGCTTTACATTTTGCAAAACAATATGATCTTCAATTAGAAGATCTATCCGAGTTACAACGATATGAGGATCCTGGGAGCATGGAGAGTGCAGCGAAACGGATTAAAGTCGATAGAGACAAAGATAAAAGGATAGCTGAGCTAGAAGCTAAGCTAGTGCCATCTCAATCTTTCGATGATAATCAGAGTACACCTGCACCTTCTAGTGACCAGGATAGATGGCTGGATAGGTATAATCAGGGTGATCGTTCAGAACAAGCATCGGCAGCAGCTCGAAGGGCTTCTGGTTTAGGTTAATAAAAATTTAAATAATAAACAAGTGAGGTAAATTATGGCACAGACAGCCACAACTGGGAATTTAGAAAATGCCCAGAAAATAATACTTAGTTCTGCTCGATATACAGAGGAGCATAACGCACCAGCTTTAGCCCTTATAGAACAATTTAGTTTGCCTAAAGGTGCAAAGCAGGTAACAGTTCCTAAAGTAGGACAAATGTCAATGTCTGACTTAGTTGACGGACAAGACATTATTGATGAAGAAGAAATTGGAATGTCTACTGTTGACTTAACAGCATCAGAAGTTGGAGCTAAAGTTATATTAACTGACAAGTTAGTACGACAAGCAGCCGACAATGTTTTCTCAATGATTGGGAGACAGCTTGGTGATGGTATGGCTAGAAAGAAAGATACAGATGTAATAGCTTTGTATGCAAATCTTAATAGTGATGCTTCTACTTCAGTATATGGTGGTGATGGTCAAAGTATGACTGCTTCAAACCTACATGCTATCATATCTAAGGCTAAAGCTAATAAGTTTGGATCACAGTTGTATATACTTCATCATCCAAATGCTGTAGCTGCTCTTTCAGGGCAAGCTGCAACAGTTGCTGCTACAGTAGGTGGAGAGCTTACAAGTGGATGGAGTGTAGACTTGTTAAAGAACTTCTATAGTGGGTTACGACCAATTAATGGCGTACCTATTTTTGAAGATGGTAATATCTCTAAGATAACTGGCTATGATTCTGGTTATGGAGTTATAGCTGACAAAACAGCTATGGCTGCACTTACTAGTGTTGAAACCAGAACTGAACGACAAAGGGATGCGTCTCTTAGGGCTACAGAAGTGGTCATGACTAGTGATTATGGCGTTTTTGAGCTAGATGATACTAGAGGAGCACCTGTACAATTTGAGATTGGTGACTTAACAACTTCATAATGGGAGCATAAAATGGCAGGTATAACAGAACGAAATGCACAAAAAATAGAATTAGCTAATAGTGGTTTTTCTATGAAATATATAGATGAATGGCAACCCAAGACTACACTGTATAGGCATAAGCCTATTTATGCTTTAGATGGTAGCATCTCTCAAGATGTTGGATCAAAAGCAGAACAAGTCCCTGGTAATCCAGACTATGTATTGAGGAAAGCTAAGATTGGTCTATTTCCTTGGAAACCTAGTTCTGAATGTGACTGCCAATGGTGTGGTGAATCTTTTGCTAAAGCAGAAGTTGTAGTTGATAAACCTACAAAGTCTATTGCTGTAACTGAAACTTGTAAGGCATGTGGTTTTAAGATGGAAGCTAAAAACAAACTTGGATTAAGCTCTAAGATTAGATCACATAACTCAAAGGTTCATTCAAAATAAAATAGCTTAATAGGGTTCTGGAAGTTGTAAAGATTTCCGTGGCTTCCAGAACTCTTAACTAACTAACGGAGATCGCAGGACTTTGAGCCTGTTCAAAAAATATAAACCTTAAAAGGAGGTTTAAAATGGCATTTCCATATACAGTGAATTTGTCTTACGGACAAGAAAAAGTGGAAACTGAAGAACAAAAACAAAAGTTAGGCACAAGGGCAACCACTCCAGATGGTAGGGTGTTTTATTATGCTCAGTGTGCTAGTGGTGCTGCAATTTCAACTGGAGGATTCTTAGTGGATGGGCTTGTTACTGAAGCTGACCATGATATGGATAAAGCTGCTACGGCTGCTCATTCAGTGGGCGATACTACTATCAGCTTAGAAATAACTGAGGCTTCTGGTGGGTCTGGTGACCTTGTGAAAGATGAATATGCAGATGGGTACATGATGTTTAATGACGGACCTGGAGAAGGTGAAGTTTACAGAATTAAATCTCATCCTGCTCACGATGCATCATCTGACCCTACTGCTATATTCACGCTTGATGAGCCAGACGGAATTAGGACTGCATTGACTACTGATTCTATTTGTGGACTTTTTAAGAGTCCATATAATGCAATTGCAATAGTTGATGGTGATGCAGCTCCGACAACTAGGACTGGCGTTCTAGGTGTAACAACTATACCTGTAACAGCAAGTTATTACTGTTGGGTTCAGACTTCTGGGATAGCTACTGTTGCTTTAGGAGCACAAGTTGGTGTCGTAGGGGATGCTTTGACTATATCTCAAGAGAGTAGTGAAAGTGGAATGGCAGAAAGAGCCGACTTTTCTGATGAGTCCGACTTGGCAACTATAGGAGTTGCGATAGGAATACCTTCAGTCAGTGGTGATAAACAAGCCTGTATACTTCATATCAGGTCTTAAGAATGGTTGAATTATGGACACCTAAAGGATCAACTTATGTTGGGGAGACTCAGCCTAGTTATTCTGGGGTGTCCATAAAAATCTATGAATTTCAATTTCATGATCCTGTGACAGACAGAAGGCAGTTAGTAAGAATTCCTGATGATGGTGAAATGTCTATGGCTCATGTGGAGGATATGGCAGCTCAAGCATTGGAAGGTTTTATTAAGGAATGTAGAGGTCTTGATATTAAAAAGAAACCTACCCCTGAACAGAAAAAAGAAATAGGTAAGGCAGTAGAAGAATTTAGAAAATATCGTGCTAAACGTGATGAGAGTACGAGTAATAGACTATATTGGAGTATGTAATGGTTGTAAATAATACTGAAATTAATATTACACAAGATGATTATGCTGAATTGCTTAGAGGTGAGATAGCTGTAAATACTAATCTCAAACTCCAAGTAGCAGCTTTAAAAAGAACTGTAATAGAATTGCAGGAGATTAATAATGCCAGTACAAGCAAGGACAAGAAAGCAACTTAGGCAATCTATAGGATATAACTTAGGTGCACTGAAAGTAGGCACAGCTACAGGTGGTACTAATAACACATTGATAGATGTTAATACTTTTAGAGGTGGAGATGATGAGTATATTGGTAAACTAGCCTTAGTTACTGATGCTACTGACAGTTCTCAAACTACACAATATGTTAATGATTATACAGCTAGTAATAATACTATTCAGTTTCAACAAAATGCCAGTTTCACAGTAGCTAGTGGTGATGAATATGAATTATGGAGTGAGCCTTATACACCTACAAGAATACATGACTTTATTAATCAGGCAATTATAGATGTTACTGGACAGGCATACGATCCAATAGAGAGTGTTGCATTACATGCTGATGGTTCTAGCATGAGATATCCTGTACCTTCTAATATATCTATTATCAACAGATTATATTACAGAAGTTCAGTATCTTTCACAGAGTTACATAGTTGCAACTCAGCATTTGACGAAACAGTAGATTCAGACTTTACAGTTACTGCTGATACTAACGATAAGAAAAAGGGAACAGCTAGTAATAAGTTTGTTATAGCATCAGGTGCAAGTCAAAACGACATAGCTACTGATTCTATATCTAGTACAAACATAAGTAAGTATGATTATTTAGAATGTTGGGTTAAATCTACAGTAAATGTTACAGCAGGTAATTTACAAATATTATTGGATGACTCAGCTAGTTGTGCTAGTCCATTAGAATCATTAGATATACCTGCATTAACTGCTGATACATGGACATTTGTTAGGATTAAATTAGATAACCCTGAGACTGATACAGCTATTATATCTATAGGATTAAAATATGGTCTTGATTCTGATTTAGGTGCATGTACTATCTGGCTAGATGATATCAAGGTAGTACAAAACGATACTGCTGTATGGGAGATATTCCCAAAACATCTATGGAGAGTCGACAGAGAAGCTAGGGCTCTAGTATTAACTGATTCTGGCAGACTTGAATCTGGTTATGCTTTACTAAAGATAGTTGGTGGAGATAAACCTGCATTACTCTCAACAGAAACTGGTGCTAGTGAAATAGATGATTCATATATTATAGCTAGAGCTACAGCTTTAGCATTTTCCTCTGCGTCTGGTGGAGCTGGTACTGATCCAGATTCTTTAAGACAGCAATCTGCTTTCTGGTTTGGGTTGGCAGAACAATCTAAGAGAGCCTTTCCTTTATTAATCACAGGGAGAGTAGTTGAATAATGGCAAACAAGGTAGTAACAAAGAATGAGATATATCTAGGTGGAACATATTATCCACTGGCAAGACCAGTACAAAGTACATTAGCTTCTATATATCCTTCTAAGGTTGTTATAGGAGATACTACCAAGGATTCTAATTTACGATCTTCTGTTGTTGCATGGTCTGATTGGCGAGGTGGCATTGGTGTAGAGAGGATGCAAGGACCTGCTGACGTTGATAGAGCATGGTATTCTACTTGTAATTTGAGACATAGACATCACTTGGTATTACCTTCTCTATCTACAATTACAGCTCAAGTTAGTGATGTTACTACAGATTCTGAAGATAACTCTGTTGAAGGAATAGTTAATTTTATTCAAGACTTAGGTGAGGACTTGTATGCCAGTTGGGATACAAGACCTTATTATTACACAAAAGGTGATGACAGGTGGGTCAGGGTTACTAGTGGTGGAAGTCCTTATAGCTTCTTTAGTACCCCTACAGATTCCATTACTGTTCGTATGGATACTACTGATTATATAGTAGTTGCCCAAGGAGATGCTGGGTATAGTTATTTTTCTTCAGCCACTACTGTTGTTGACAAGAAAGTTAGCGATAGTTTTAAAGCCACAACATTTATAGCTTTTTGGGATGACAGATTGTGGGGTATATCAGATGCTGGTCAATTATGGTACACGCTTACTATGGGTGGAACCCAAGTTAATGATGCCACACTACCTGTACAAGACGGATATGTTACTGACTTGTTTGTTGGAAGGGATGCCACTGGTGAGCAAATCTTATACGCAGCGACTAAAGTTGGATTATTTGCACATGACGTTGCTAATAGTAGGTTTGTAGAAACTCAGTTCCAGTTACCTTTTCATAATTTTAATGGAGTAGGTAGCGTTAGATGGAGAGATGCTATATACAATCCTAGTGGATTAGGTATTTATAAATATATCAATGGTAACAATAATGCTGTTGTAACTGTAATGGGTCCTGACAGGGATGATGGTTTGCCCTCTACATATAGGGGTAGCATAAGGAAACTGATAGGTACACATACAGAATTATTAGCTGCAGTAGATGCAACTACATCTCCTGGTGCTCAAGCTAGTACAGATGTATCTTGGCAACGTGGTCATAGCACAGGGCTTGGTGGACACAGTTCAAGTTATATGGGTCAAAGCACTGGGCAATCTTCTATAGTAGCTTGGAATGATATGGGATGGGAAACCAAATGGGTTGCATCTGAAGTAAACAAAGGTAAAGCTGTTGATAAAATGTTAATATCTAATGCAGGTAAAGGTGATTATAGGCTGTGGTGGGGATTTAATGGAAAGGTATATCACCAGTTAATTCCATATGATGTTACCAATCCCTCGCAGTTAAGTTCTCCAGATGGTACAGATTATGCTTATGCAGAAAGTGCTTTTCATGAGACGCCTTGGTTTGACGCACAGCAATCAGATGTGGATAAGTTGGCATTAAAACTAAAAGTAGAATGTCAGGATATTTCTGCTAACGAAACTGTGGTAGTTCAATATGCCTTGGATTATTCTGAGTCTTATGAGAGTACTAGTTTTACTGTTAATAGTACCACTCTTGGTGCTACTTCAGGTACTTATACACATACATTTCAAACAAGTAGTGCTAATATTGGTACTGCGTTTAGATCAATTAAGTTTAAGTTAACACTAGCTAGAGAGTCTGGTTCCACATCAGCTATTATGAAAAAGACTCCTGACGTAGTTTCTATATCATTAGAATATAGAAAGAAGATGGATCCCAAGTATGGTCATAGTGTAGAGGTTAACTTAAATAAAACATATAAAGGTAAAAGCCCTAAACAACTAAGAAGTGCGTTAGTTTCTGCGATAGAATCTAATACATTAAATGAGTTTACGTTTAGAGATGACAGTGGTGGTGATCGTAATTATTATGTAGATGTTACGTCTGCCACAGGTATAGAGTATACAGGATATGATGAACGAGGAACCTCTAGGATTACGTTGGTGGAACCATGATATATGACGCAGGTACTACAAATGTTGCTACGGCAGGTACGGAAGTACAAATATCTAACACAACCAATAGAGTCCGTTGGATAAAAGTAAAAGCACTGGCTGGTAATTCTAATAAGGTTTATTTAGGTGTTAGTGACGTTACAGCTAGTAATGGGTATGAACTATCTGCTGGTAACGAGATAGAAATGAGTTTTGCAGATCAAGGTGGAACAGTACCTTTTAGTGCGTTCTACGTAGACGCAGCTACCAACAATGATAAGGTTTGTTGGTCAGTAATATTGGATGGATAATGGTTACAAAAGCAGACATAATGAATCCACCTACAGAGTGGGTTGGATCCAGACCAGAGTGGATGTTTTATGCCAGTTTAATAGACTTAGGATACCAACCAGGGGATGATTTTACCTATCAATCACCATTAATGGGTGGTAGACTAGATAAAGGTGGTATAATTGTTGACTTTATTTTTGACAACCCACCTGGTCTTGCAGTAAATGTTCAAGGGATATATTATCACTATGAGCTAGGAGCTGATACTGGAGCCAGAGATATAATGGCTAGAGAGGCTTTAGCAGGACAAGGAATAACATTAATATTTGTAGATGAAGATGACTTAGAGCAAGACCCAGTAGGGGTCACTAGGGAGGCATTACAATTTAGAGACAGTTCTCGACTAGGAGGAAGATAATGGCAAAACCAGGTTTAAGCTTTGCAGGATTTTTATATGATGATGCAGGAGATGCAATTAATGGTGCTACCATTAACTTGTATGCTAAAAATGCAACGTCTACTTCTTTAGCTAATACTACCACTAACTCATCTGGCTATTGGGCTATAAGTCATACTCCAGCATCAGGAGAAGCTGGTGAATATGACGTTCAGATCACTTCAGGAGCATCAAAGAGGCGTATTAAATTTGATGATGCAGTCCAACTAGCATCTCTTGACGCAGAGACTCTCTCTGTGAGAGGCAATGAAGGAGCATCAGCAACTTATTATATGTTTGCTGATGAGGGTGAAGATGCTGGTGATAGGTGGAAGGTCAATGTTGCTGATGGTGGTGTGATGACATTTGGTAATGACATCAACTCCCAGAATACATATGTAACTCATTTGACAATAACTCCTAATTCTACAGTGGCAAGTTCTACAGTAGCTGTAGCAGGACACCTTGATGTTGATGGTACTGCTAACTTAGATGCTGTAGATATAGATGGTGCAGTTCAGGCAGATGGTACTGTAACTGTTGGTGTTGATGACACAGGATATGATGTTAAATTCTTTGGTGCATCAGCTGGTGCATTTATGTTATATGATGAATCTGTAGATCAATTAGAAATTAGAGGAGCATCAGCAGATGCTACTACCAGTACAGGTAAATTATTATTATCTACTGCTCTTACTAATATTAATGCTAATGATGTTATAGGTAAAATAGACTTCCAAGCTCCATTAGAGGCTGGAGGTACAGATGCTATTACTGTTGCAGCTTCAATTCAAGCTATAGCACAGGGTACATTTAGTGCTTCTGTTAATTCTACAGACTTAATCTTTTACACAGGACATTCAGAGGCAGCTACTGAGAAATTCAGATTTACCAGTCAAGGTGAATTGGGTATTGGTGGTGCTACGTATGGTTCTAGTGGTGATGTATTAACATCAGGTGGAGCAGGAGCTGCTCCCACATGGGCTACACCAACGACAGGAGATATCACAGGTGTAACTGCTGGTGATGGTCTATCAGGTGGAGGTACGTCTGGTACAGTATCCCTTGCTTTAGACTTCAACGAACTGACAGCAGCAGCAGTTGCTGATGGCGATTTTATTCCAATAATAGATACCAATGATTCCAATGGTTCAAGAAAAGAAGCAGTCCATGACCTAGCTACTTTGTTTGCTGGTGCTGGTATGACAGCTACAAGTTCTGTAATGAACGTCATTGGTGGGGATGGTATTACAGCAAACTCTAATGATGTAGCTATAACTGCTGCTCAGACAACTGTAACTTCTGTTTATAATACTAGTTTGAAAATGGGTAGGGATAGTCAAAACTTAATTGACTTTGCTACTACTGATAACAAAATCATACTTAGAGTAAACAATGTAGATGAAGTAGAGTTAGTAGAAAATGCTTTGTCTCCTGTGACATCTGATGGTGTTGCACTGGGTACAGGTTCTTTGATGTGGCAAGATTTATTCTTGGCTA
>Ga0208919_1000634_pt1 | contig 22684 bp, 29 predicted proteins | sample 4_EtaG_FD_184076 | JGI IMG/M metagenome (GOLD analysis project Ga0208919, IMG submission 184076) | Marine viral communities from the Subarctic Pacific Ocean - 4_ETSP_OMZ_AT15127 metaG (SPAdes) (version 3) | ecosystem: Environmental > Aquatic > Marine > Oceanic | place: Pacific Ocean | collected...
GATAATTTAACAGATATGAAAACAGGTACTAAAGACCAAAAAAATCTTATGTCTGCAGAAGGTTATCATGAGCCATATTCACTAGGTTCAATTCCTGGGATTACTAATGTAAATGATACATTATTTATTGGACGAAATGTTCCACCTATTCCATATGTTTCAGCAATTATGTCTACAACTAGTAAACGAAATATTGGTACTACTTTAACTGATATTTTAGCTCAGGATACTAAATTTCATTCAGCTAAAAATACGCCTGATTACAAAAAAATTAAACAAGCTATTCGTGATATTAATCGAGCATTTGAAGACGATGTTAAGAAAAATAAATTAGTAAAAGATTTAGAAGTAAAACTACGCCCTATCTATGATGAAAATGATAATGTCACAGATTTTAGAGTAATTATGAATCATGCAACTAGGGAAAAATTATTAAAACCAGATTTAGAAATTCAAAATGTTTTTGCACATATGCAATCTTCTTTTATTGATCGAAAAGCTACATTAGTTAATGATAAGAGAACTATAGAATTATTAGTTTATGAACAAAAGGAAAGATTGCCTGATCATCCTAAAGAATTTATTGATTTCTTAGATCCTGAAAATGGATTTATTGATCGGTATTACAGATTACCTAAAGAAGTTAGAATGTATATGGATAGGTTTACCAAAAATGGGACATTTATGGTTAGAAAAGATGCGATTAATAAAATCTTTGGATATCAAGCCAGTGATTTTAGAAATGCATTCTTTTTACAACATCCGAACATGGCCCATGTTAAACGTATTGCTGGTTTATTTCACTATATATTGAGACAAGTTGTTGGTTATGGAAAAGATAGAATAGTTGTTGCTATGCCACAAGTCTGGTTATTTAATGCATATTCTAATATCGCGCAATTAACTATGAGAAATATTCCATTTACTTATACTATTCATAAAATTATTGAAGGTTTTCATTCATATGAAGCATATCGTGATGATAGGGATAGACAACGAGAGTTAATTAATATAATTAATATTAAAAAATTAGATAAAAAAAGAAGTAAAGAAGCTATAGAACTAGCGGCAGTAAATGTACGGTTAGTAAATAATAAGATTCATCAAATGAGTGAAATGGGATTAAATTCGCTTATTGTGGAGGATTTAAATGATGCTTCCTTAGATGGATACATAAATAGAGGACGACGATTTCTTAAAACAAATCCTTGGATTCAAGAGCGAAAAAATCTTCCACTATCTACAGCTGGTACAATAGCATCGAGTATTATGATGACTAAAAATACAGGACCATATCAGCTAATGAGACAGTTTGTTCAATTAACGGACTTTTTAGGTAGGTATGTTATGATACAACATGCTATGGAAGTAAGAGGATTGGATTTTAATACAGCTATGCATGAAGCTCTTGATGCATTTGTATTATTTGATGAGGCGCTACATCCTGCATTAGAAGCATTAGATGCTACAGGAGCGACTGTCTTTATGTCTTATTTTTTACGTAATCAAAGAGCATCGCGTCAAATAGCAATGAGGAATCCTACAGGAGTTGCGATATCAGGAGGGATTCAATATGGTACAGGAATACCAACATTAGGAAATGTAGATAGTTCATTTATTGCTGGGGATATAACTCCTAATGTAATGTATTTAGATGAATTATTTGATGAAGCTAACAACCCAACAGGAGCTGACTTATTAGCCGATGTACTACGAGGATTGTTTGGTGACTAGGTGTCTTCTTCATTTTCATAAATAGCTGCTTTACATATATAAAAAACAAGCATTGCAACTACTAATCCAATTACTATTGGAAGTATAACGACTGATCCTAGAAGTACAACTAAAATACCTCCAAGAGTCAAGCCGGTATAGATAAAACTTCGTGTATTAATCCATGCATTTTTTAATTGTTGTTTCATAAATTCCTCATGAAAATAAAGATTCAGTATCTAACTTTTCTACTTTAGGAATTGTAGCTTCTACTTCTTTATGCATAAGTTCATGTTGTTCTTCTTCTTCTAATTCTTTAGATGCCGCTGCCAAACCTTCAGCTGCCATCTTTTCAATTCTATCTTTCTTAATAGTAGCTGCCATAGCTTCTGTTTCAATTGTCTCATTGATCATAACCTGTCCTTTAACTTCTCCTTTTTCTTCAGGAGTAAGTCTACGGCCTTTTTCTCTTTCTAATTCATGTAAAGCCATCTCTTCTGCAGTTCTACGTCTTCCATTTTTACGACCATATTCCCATTTAGATCTGCTATTAGTAGCTCCTACCGGTATAGAGATTGCTTTTTCTGCTTCTTTTTTTCTTAATGCTTCTATTATTATAGATTCAATATCTAAATCAATTTCTATTTTCATTCTTCCTCCGTGTGGTTTAACCCATAGTGAGCAATCATTAATGCATCGGCTCTACCATCTAGTAGACCGCCTCTTTTACCATGTAGTTCTGCATTCGGATACAATCTTTGAGCTATCTTAGCTACTTCTTTTTTAATAGCTTTACCTTTAGCAGTTACGCCTATAAATTTTTGCCATACTTTAGGAGTAACTGTAATAGATAATTCGTGATTATATAGTTCGGCAACAGCAGTAATCTTTCCAATGTTTTTACCAAATCCAAAATTAGATTTAGCTGACATACCAAACATAGAATGCACGTCTTCTATCCAAAATATCCTTAGTTTATAATCGAATTTTTCTACTAACCAATTATGGATATCTATAATACTATTATTTTTTAAATCTAACAGGGCAACGCTGTCTGGATTCTCTGAATCCAGAACAGCGATTGCCCCATTAGTCCCCGGATCAATCCCCGCAATTAACATTAATTAGCGAATAAAGATCCCTGTTTAACAACGGGAGCTTGATCCATAATGTTAGCAGCAGAGGTATTTTTACTTTTACTACTTTTATCTATAACAGTGCCTGTATTCTTATTGGCCCATTTATCGAACATAGTAGCTTCTTCATTTTTAGTAATTTCTTCAGCAGTTTTACCTTCCATATTTCCAAAGAATTTACATTGATTTAGAGTACGAGACTCTCCAGTTGAAACATATTCACCAGACCCATTTTTAGCTTGTTTATCTTCAATAACTTGATGAACAGCTACTTTAACCGGTTTATTGATTAAATTTGTGAGTACTGGCCTTTCAGCAGGTGCCTCTTTTTTCAACTCTGCATTGTATACATTGATAGTTTTCTTCTCGGCGGCTTCCATACACTTAGATAGACGTTCACCTGTCGCAGCTATGCATAAAGAGTTTGCAACTGAATACCCTGGAAGAGGATATTCTTTACCATCTTTAGTATAGGTAACTTTATTACCTTTAGGTTTACCTGATCTAATCCAGAAAGATTCCCGTAATTCTTTACCTTCTGCATTCTCTAAAACAATATTAAAACTTACTGCTTCAGAAGCTGATTGATTTAAATATACTAATTTAATTGTGGTGTCATATACACCAGATTCCCATGCAAATCCACCACCTACTCTTTCAATAGATTGTGTTTCTGCATTTTTTGGAAGTTCCCATTCACTCATATGCTTCTCCTATTTGATTATTAATAAATCATGTATTAGTAGCTTTCTTTTGTTGTTCAAGATATTGATCCAATATTTTAGTAAATTCTTTAACAGTACAACCTGGTTTTCGTTTTAAAGTTTCTGCAGCAATTTCTTGTACTACACCAAATCCCATTTCTGTAGCAACATGTACCATATTATTTATCTGATCAATTCGTGTTTTATCTAGAGTAATTTTATCGCGATTATTATCTATAATCTCATCATTACCTGGATGACTCATAATATTCCTTTCTATAAAATAAATGCCTCTCTTCTAGACCCGTGCGAAGCATAGAAGAAAGGACTAGTGTTTTATAACTCTTCAGTTAAATAGGCCCATAGAAGAGGAGGACCTCATAAGGAAGGCACTATAGTCCTATCTGGCACATTATATCATTTATAATATTCATGTAATCGATTAATCACATTTTGTAAATTATTATCTATATAAGTTTCTTTTGCATCCCACATTCCCATTGGACTGCGGATTCTTTCATTTACTGTTTCTTTAGTTAACCGAGTTTGGAATACATATTTAAACCCTTGATTAGTATCATCTGCAGTAACTTTAAATAGTTTTGATTTAGCATTTTTATCATCTAATTTGCCTAAAGGAATTTTCTTGGTAGAGATGACACACGTAAAGAAACTTTCAATTCCTTGATTCATTAATGAGCCTTTTACTTTAACCATAGTCTCATTTACCATTTCAGCTTCATTTAATACGTCGGAAGTATGTGCCAAAAATACTACATTCTTTGTAGATTTGGCGACTACTTGAGACATCAATACTTTCATATATTGTGCGTATTGTCCCCATGCTTGCATAGTGTTTGTAGAAGTAAGTACTTTAGTACTTTCGTACATATCCATGAGATAAGTCAATGTATCTATAACTATAGTATGTATATCTGGCATTTTTTCTGCTTCTTCAAATGCTTGATATACTTGAGTTGGATCAGTAACGGTTAATTCTTTAAATTTAGTTTTAAATGGTAACATTTTACCATTTTCACAATTTAAATACATTACTCCTTCAGGTTTATCCATAGCCATTAAACTAGCACTTTTACCTGAACTCGATTTACCTGAAACTAATACTAAATGATTATTCATAAATACCTCGTAATTTTATAAAAATTGCTTCAAAGTTTCTTCTAATGCTAATCGTTCAACACCAGTAGCTTGTATTCGTTTTTCAACTCTATTAATTCTATCTCCTGATGATCCAGTTTTGATAGCATTCAAGACTGATATTTGTACGTTATGTGCTAATTTTTGTTCGGCAGAAAGAGTAGGATAATCGCAGGAAGTTAACCTTCTTATATCTCTTTTAGCTTTTCTATTGTAACCCTGAAGAGATCTCTGACTCTTACTGATTTTATCCGTATCATTCATGCGTTTAAGACCAATATTAGGAATTGCTTGGAATTCAACACCTGTTTGTTTTTGTAAAATTACTCTGGCTGATCTTAAATAATGAGCTTTAATACCTCCTGGTCGAGTACTTCCCATAGCTACTGCATCAGTTTCTTCATAAGTAATTATTGCGTCAATTTTTACTGTTTGTAATTCTTTTAATAATTCACTTGTTTCTATAGCCCTATGAAATAATGGACTATCTTCATCCGGTTGTTTAATGATATCTGGATCAGTCATCCTTGACCTCCTTAGTTAATTAAAACGTTGTTTAGTCTTGCTAGACTTCGCTACACTTCACTTCGCGCAATCATGAGATGCTCCACTCGGCTAAAATTCGTCCCGATGAGCTCGGCTAAGCTCAGCTAATCTCCGATGAGCTCTGTCCCACTATATTCCGCTATGCTAAGTTGAGCTATGCTAAGTTAAGCTGCTTTTTGAGATGCAGTACCTTTTACTGCTTCCCATTTAACATCATCAATGGTAAATCTACCGTGCATTCCACCATTTCTAGGACGGAATCTTCCTAAACCTATAAAATTTCCTGCTTGAGTTAAATGATCTCTAAATACATCTTCTGTAATAGTTTCATCTAAAATATAAAATTTTACTGTAGCAGTCCAACCGGGATTAATATAAGGGAAATTTTTCCATACTCTTGATCCTCCTCCCTTTCGTCCATCAACCGGAACAAATACCCATTCAGATTCAATATTGTCTTTATGAATATTAAGATCAATATTATCTAATACCATAACACCAGCTTCAAAATGCTTAGTGTATGTAGATTTACCTTTTCCAGGTATTTGTATAGACATATATTTTGCACACTCTGCTATACAATTTTTAAATGCCATAGCAGGAATAAATACGTTCCCATCTTTATCGGCATGTACACGTTCTTTCCACGTCCTTGTTTCATAATCTTTAGCTAATTCTTTAGATAATTTAGGTGTATCATGAGGTCTTGATTGACTATATGCGGCTGTTCCTGTTACTTTACATGTTGCTAGTATCATTACTACTCTCCTTGTTAGAATTAAACTACGTTGCTTGGTATCACTATACGATGCTACAAAACGCTGTGCTCTACTCCACGTTATTTCAGCTTGTTTCGCTCTGTTGAGCTCTGAAATGAAGTTAAGCTTGTCGTTTTTGGAATTCTTTACTTATAGATTTAACTATACTGTTTCTGAATTGATCTTCAGGAAGGGGTACTTCTAATCTATTATTAAATGCTTCTATTTTTTCTACAATATCGCCTAATCCTAATTCTGCATCAATTAAGACCATGCCATATCTATATAGATGGTTGGCTCTATTTCCTGTGGCAGTATGTGCTTCAAACCAACGTTCTATATTAGTAACTCCAGAGGAACTAATACGTGCTTTTGTTTCATCAGATCGTTTAGTTTCTGGAATAAACATTGTCGCGTCTATTACATTACCTTTATTGTATTCATAGAATCCTGGATTTGTAGCCCATTTCCTCGCTATATCTTTAGCTCCTTCATCAACTGGAAATGGTAGCCAGGCAAATACATTCATCATAAATTTAGAATATTCACTAGAACTAAGTTTAATCCTATGAGACAACGGTAAAATAAGTCTAAATCTATTAATTTCTTCTGTATGGCGTTTAGTTGTAGAAATTAGAAATGTGTAGTCTTCTAATAATACTTTAACTGTATTTATACTGACGTCTCCATCACAATCTAATATTAGTAGATTAAAGCCTTGTATTACATTTTCGCTTTTTCTATGCCCATTTACGAATGCATGGGCTGTATAATGATAACCACTAGCGGTAGTCAATTTATGTAATAAATCGAATGGTGGACTATCAGCTTCGTAATTGTATGCAATATCAGTACTTATGGCGACTGTGAGGTTATCAAGATCTGTTTCAGCCAGGGTTTCCCCTATAAAAAACTCAATATCGTCTAATGTTCGCTTTCTAATGATAATATTATTCTTATATCCAAAGGAGGTAGCTAAAGTCATTAAATCCCTTCTTTGAGCCTCTGAGCCCTTATAAAACGGCAATTCTTCGATTAACTCATGCTGGGTTACCTCATTATCACAATCTGCTAAATAGTGCGCTAATCGCTCATAAGGGCCTTGTTTTCTCATTAAGGTATGAAATGCTTCACCTGAGTCCTCTACTACGCTAATAGCGTAATCTAGATGATCTTTAGTGATCTCTGTTGAATTATCTGCAAACGTGTAGGCACCTGCTAATTTAATAGCTTTATAGTATCTATGTATCATTTCAGCTTTATGAATAGCCATATGGTCTTTCATATCATCTGCCAGATCTTCACACTTAATCTGATATTCAATCAAATGAATAGAATTAGTCTCTGATATTTGTAATACCGGATTAAATGGTCTTTTAGCAAAATCAGTAAATTCTTTTTGAATTGCTCTCATATCTTTCGCTAAATTGGCATCTACCATTTGTTTATATCTTTCTTGAGCAGAGGCATATTTCATTCTGTGACTTTCTGTCGTATATCCGAATAGCAATCTACGAGCATAGCCAGTTTCAAGAAATTGTTTAAATTCTTCTTCTGTTTTACCGCCATCTAAAAGTTTAGTTGGAGTACCAAACATCATTAGGTTAGTAGGCGTATTCCCTGGTAATTCTTCTGATCTAATATTTTCTACGGTATTTTTAATTAGCTTTTGTTTTACTAAACCAACGTCATAGAGTTCTAAAAATGTATTTAATACATCTACATTGTTAGTTAAATTTGAACCAACTTCATCTAGTTCTAAATTCATAGATCCTGCAGAAGCTAGAAGTAGTTTTTCTCGCATTTGTTTAACTGCTGGAGAAGTTCCACTGTCAAAACTAAATGCTAATTCTCCTAAACGATCAAAATGCCTTTGAAATTTATCTAATTCAAAATCATATTGTTCATTTAATGGCAAAATACTTTGACCGATGTTAATTTTTGCTAAAGCTCTTTCATGAGCTAATGTTTGAATGTTCTCTTCAGCTTTTTTAGGAAATACAGTATTTAAAAATTCTCTTTTAAAATACATTACAAATTCTCTCTCGAGAATATTGGTAGAATGTCCTTTACCTGTACCAGAAACCATAAGATTTAATACATAAGTATTAACCGGTATCACATCTCTATCGTTTGTTTGGATATTACAGCGCATCATTGATGCAACTTTAGATAAATAATACCCAGTTAAAATTCTAAAGAAATGTCTGTTGTTGTTATTAACTTTACGAACTAAAATATCTACTATCTTTTCAGAAAATGGATGGTATTTTTTCATTTAAACCTGCTTACTATCCATGAACCGCTACAAAATACAAGCATAGCGATAATGGCATAAAGAGAAAATATTCCCAGCAATTCATACCATGCTGGCACGTTAGTAATGTAGTAAGTTTGAGATACAATCCCGTGTTGGGTATGAATTATAATAGTAAATTTATCATCATTCATTCCGACTTCTCGCTTCAGCATCTCGACTACATATCTGAGCTATAGTGAAATAATTCCTACCATCCGCATAATTATCGTCTGTATGAGGATTCCAGACAGATCTAACCATTTTTAACGCTGCTACTTTTAATGCATATAGGTGAGCTTTGTTTTCCCAGGGAGATTCTTTAGCATAATCATCTAATGCTGCACATATTTTTGCCCAAGTATTAAAACATTCTTTTGGAGGTCCATATTTTTCTTCTCTATCTTTTAATATTTCATCATCTGTCATTTCGTGGTCCTTCATTTCCCGCCTCCTGTATTTCTTTGATGAATTGTAAAGCTACAGCAACATAGATTGGCTCTACTTCACCTTCTGTAGCTTCTTCTAATATTGCTTTTACATAGGTTAGTTTTTGTTCATGGCTTAATGGCATCATCCACCTCTTCTTTTATTTCTTTAGTAACTAAAGTTACTTGTGATGCATTAGATGTAACATCGATAACACCATTTTTGGTAGCTGTATCAATTTCTGAAATCCAGACCGGTGTACTAACTTGCATAATATAATCTCTGTAATAATCATTTGCATGATCTGGACCTGGAAATGAATTTCCTATCGAGGTTTCACATACAGTAATAAATTTAGCAACTGTTATTGGATTATCACTAGCTGTAAATGCTAAATCTTCTGGATACCCATAATAGCTATGAGGAGTACCTGGATATTTATCACCATATCCTTGGTAAACAGAAGACAATAGAACAGGTAATCCTGTTCTTTCTTTACTTAAGGCTTTTATTAAACTACCGAGTGTCATTTGATTATCTGCTCTATGTTTTTTTCTATTAGGAATAATTTGCCCAGCTTGAATTTTTATTTCATCCATTATTAGTTTGTGCTTCTGATTTTTATTCATAGCTCTCTCCTATAAAATATGCCCTTGGGCGGACTCGAACCGCCGACAAACCGATTTCCAAGAATCAGTTACTCTACCATCTGAGTTACAAGGGCAAAGTGATTAAGTCTCTGATCGGCCTAGTCCATATTTCTGTTGTATTATTTTTCTACTTTTTTCAGGTAAGTGATTTGGCTTAGGTTCTAACTTATTGGGACATGTAAATATTTCTTTAAATATTTTATCGACTTCTTTTGTATATTCTGTTTGGTTGTAATATTCAATATTTATTTCTGATACTAATTTTTTAAATTGTGTAATATCATTTAACTCACTAGTCATAACATCACCTTTTTAAAATAACAGACGCACCTACGTCTGCATAAGTGTTAGCACTAAACTTCATGGTTACGTATACAACACTATCAAAGCTGGGACGTAGGTACGTCGGCCCACACAATAATGGTTATATTAACCATTATCTTCTTTGTTTATACTTTTTATTTGTAGCTCTTCTACGTGCAATTCCATAACATTGTTTTCCACAATATTTAGCATCTATACTAGCTTTTATTGTTTTTTCATTACATACTATACAATTAATTTCATATTGTTTAGTAACTTTATGTGTTCTTTTTATCCAGGGTTGAAGTCCTTTCTTTTCATATTTACCAGGTTTTTCTTTATCATCTAGTTTAAATCCTGTCCATCTCCGTCTTTCAGTAGAAGATAGACACCAATCTTCTTTGTTATTTTCATTATACAGATCTAAAGCTTTTTCTTGTGAGATTTCTTCTTTTAATGTTCCATCAGGTAAATAAATCTTTACACCAAAAATCATTCTCGTCTTCCTTCCAATAAGAGAATTTGTGCTTGCGAACATATTTCTTCGACTTGACAATAATTACATCTTCTAGCTAAACCTTGTACTTGTTTAATTATGCCTACACCGCCATCGTCAGCTTGTTTTTGTACAGCTTGTTCCATAGTACTAAAATTACCACTAGATCTCTGAGTTTTTTCAGGATTTTTATAATATTTATATACAGTATCATGATCTTTAATCCATAATTCTTCATTAGTACATTCTGGTAAATCTTGTTGAGGTGTATCTAATAAAGACTTAATAATATTGATTCTATTTGTAATCCATTGCTCGGTTTCTTCTATTGTCCATAAAGGATATTTTCTACTCATAACTTTTAGAGAAGGATATTCTTCTTTATGATGTGGTTGTTTTTTATGCTTCATCGTTCCTAGTTTACTCCAATCAGTAAAAATATAATGAATACTGATAAAATCACTAGTAATTTTTTCTGGATTTAGCCATCTATAAATACTTCCTTGTTTTATATAATCCTCTATGCCACTTCCATTAATAAATGACCAACAAATTGAAGATTTATAATCATGAACTTCACCATCAAGAACTAAATCATATTGTCCTGTAATTATATAATCATTTATTTCTTTTTCAGTACGTTGTTCTATATATACTGGAGTTTCTCCTGGCAGTAATGTTTCTGGATTAAGACGTAACTTGTCTATAACACTATCTGCTGCTCCAAATACTTCTAATGCGTTAACTACATTATTTCTATCTGTCCATGCGCTTTCACATGCAGAATGAATAGCAGTACCCATACGTAAAGCAATTAAATCTGCAACATCTACAGTTTTTGATTTCTCTGGGTTTTGTTTTAAAAGGATATATTCTTTTAATGGACGTATAAGTTTAGTAGCACTAATTACATTAGATCGGCTATCGTGGCCATAGCTGTCATGCATTAGAAATACAGCTAGTGGTAATGATATTTTATGTTTATTAGTATATTCAAATGCCATTAGCTATCTCCCTTAAGTTTTTGTGCAATTTCTAATGATTCTTTTACAAATTGTTCTACAGCACTTTTTTCATAAACATCATCTGAGGCTTCAAGAAATACGAGTACTGTTGTTAAATTTGTAATTATACGATCTAAATCATCACGTCTTTGTTTTGATTTATCAATGTCACCGTACATCATTACCATTTAGTAATTTCTCCGTTTTAAGTTCTTTAAATTTTTGGTCATAGTCACTTCCTTCAGGTAATGGTATTAGTTCAATAAGATTACAGTTAGCATATTCATTTTTATTTACTCCGCCAAATAGTTTACTATATTTACGATATACGCATTCATCCTCTGGTACTTTGTACCATCTAGATAGCCATTCAGCTTCAACTTGTTCACTACCTATACACAAGTATTTAATCTTATTGCCTAAAAATCTTCCAAGCTCCGGTGGTTCCCAATCTTCTGGAAGCATGCTTTTAACGTATCCCATTAGTTTTTCTAACTATTAATATAAACATTAGTAGTTGCTCTAGTTAATGCAACATAAAATAATCGTGCTCTTATTGCAGGATCACGACATTTATCAATATTAATTTTGTCAATAAAGATAGCTGGAAATGTCCCACCTTGTGCTTTATGAGTTGTACCAGCAAAAGGAGGACGTAAATCTGCTATTGCATTTTTAATAGCATAGTAAGCTTTCCAACCTAATTTAGATTTACTTTTAATCGCTTCTTTTTTGTGCTCTTCTAAAATTTTATTAGCTACGCCTCTAGTTTTTGGGGAGAATACTTTTTTTATATTTGATCCGCTATACATATTATAATCTCCGCGTACTACGACTTGATATCCAGGAATACCGTGGAACTCTGTATCGGAATAACTTTCAATATAAACAGTTTCATTGTTAGTTAAAATAGTTTTGTCATCTTCTATTACGGCACTATTAGCTATAAGCCCTTCATTTTTATAAAAAGGTTCTATAATATCTTCTAAAAAGAAAGCTGATTTTCTTACCATATTATTATAATTAATAGCTGATTCATTAGTATAAGTACATAATGGTATATCTACTTCATCCCCGGCTGAATAATCCATATAGCGTTTTACAAATTCACTAACAAATTCTGTATGTGGTAATTGTATGATTCCTTCTCCTTTAGCATTTATAGTTGTTTCTATAATAGGTTCTGTTTTTAATGTACCTTGAAGATATTTTCTAAATTGATCAGCTTTTTCTAAAATAGGATTGCCTAATGCTTGACGGTGCATTGTTGTAAGTGTAAAGGTATATAGAGAACCATCAAATATACTACATGTATCAGTTGGAGGAGGTAATTGAAATGGATCTCCAATAAATAATAATTTTAAAGCTTTTTCTTTAACTACATCTACAATAGCTTGTAAAAATTCATTACCAATCATGGAAGCTTCATCAATAATAACAACAGATCCATAAGTAATGTCACATTTGCCAGTTTGTTTAAGAATTTCTTTACCTGTTTTAGTTACAGTAGGACGTAATTTAAATAAAGCATGCCCTGTTTGAACAACATTTTCCGATCCAACTATAGTTCCTAATACAGTTGCAGCTCTATGTGTTGTAGCACATAAGGAAATTGAAGTTAAAGGTGAATTAGTTTGTATTTGTTTTATTACTTCTTTAACTACTGTAGTTTTGCCTGTACCAGCTGAGCCGGTAAGAACTGCTATTGCATGGCTTTGTGGATCTGCAGAATGAACTAATTCATTGCAAATACCTTCTATCGCATTAATTTGATCCTGCGAAAATTTCATGAATCTCCTTTAATGATGCATTATTATTTAATGGAACTAATGTATCCCAAGATTTTCCTATTTCTAGTGCAGCTTTCATTGGAACTTCTTTTGATTTAATTACTTCATCATCGTTCCATTCCATTTCTTTAATAAGTACATCATTTAGAAATTTTATACATTCAGCATTATGTCTTACTAAAAAATATCCAGCATCATGAATCATGTTGCATGGAAGAATATCTGTACTGTATCCAGCTTGTTCAATACGTAAATTAGTAGCATTCATAGCTCTATTAAGCAGCATACCCCAGGATTGTGTTATTGCATTATTTGCACTACGAGCTTCTTTATCTGCTTCATAGGGAGTCTTAGAATTGCCTAATACGCATTTAGAAATTATAGGTGTTTTTAATTTAAGTCCAAATGCACATTCTACATAGCCATGCTTTTCCATAAATTCTTTATTTTTGGCATTAAATTCACCGGATACTTTGTATAATTCATGAAAAGCATCATAGATTTGTTTAGCTTGGTCTTTAGGAAATCCAGTTCGTTTATGTAAAGTATGAGCTGTACCCATATATTGTAATGCGAAGGTTGGACCTTTAGATTTCCGTCTTAGCTCAGGATATTTAGATTGAATTGAGTTAATGCTATCTACATCATTAGGATCGATATCTGGCATTTGATCTGAAAAATATTTATAAGCTCTCATTGAATGCCCATCCATTCCATCTGTGTAACATTTGATTCTTTGAGGATCATTACTTAGTATTGCTCCAATACGTTCTTCAAGAGCAGAAAAATCTGCTCCTGCAAATAACCAGCCATCAGGAGCTACAATACAGCTTTTGATTAGTTTGCCCATGGGCCCATGAGCTGGAAGATTAGTTAGGTTAGGCGAGTTACTAGCCAATCTTCCGGATTGTGTTCCTCCAAGTTTTAGATTTCCATGTAAGAAATCTTTTTCTTTCATAAAGGCTTTAATAAATGTTCCATTAATTTTTTCTACATCTGTTAAATTTTGTATATTATCTAATAAATCTAAAATATCTGGGTCCGTAGTATGATTTGTTAAATCTTTAAGAACAACTCCACTTGTAGCATAAGCTCCAGATTTAGTTTTTTCTAATACTGGTAATTTTAAATGACCAAATAATAGAAGAGCTAATTGTTGATGGCTACTTGGGTTAAATTGAACATCATAAAATTCTTCTATAAACTTAACTAATTTTTTAAGTTTAGAGTTAGCTGTTCTACAAGCAGCAATTTGCAAAGTTTTCGTAAACTTTTGTATATGTATATTATCTTGTATCTGTGTATTTAATACTTTAGCTTTTGCATTTAAGATATTATGTACTTCTTCTACTCTTGCAGAATTCATAGGTAATCCAATTAACATCATTTTAAGTAAAGTATATAAGCTAGGTTGGAATATTTCTATATATGGACGAGAGTAAATCTCTGTTTTATATTTTTCCCAAATATAAAAAGTAGCTAATGTATCAATTAAGTTATATTTTAAAATTTCTTTTTTAGTATATTTACTGATATCTTCAATTTCTAACGCGTAATTGCCCACATACTCTAAAGCTAGCTCTTTGAGACCTAGAGATATTGGTGTGGTAGCATTTTTAGCTAAATATGCCATGATCATCGTATCATCAAAGTTTTTAAAATATTGTAAACCCTTCATCATATTTGTATGATCCGTAGCATGCTCCATCCATAAATTTCTAATAAGAATTTTTGCATCGAACAATCCATTATGGAAGATTAATTTACCCTTATAGTTTTCAAAAAAGTGTTTAAGGTAATAACTTCCATTAATGGATATATCGATAGCAATCCCGTCATGTTTAGTCCATGCAAATGCAATAGAAACTAATTCAGCTTCTAAATGTAATCCTGTAGTTTCTATATCAACAGCCAATACAGGGTATTGATATAGACTATCTAATAATTCTCGATCAGTTCCATGGGAGAACCCATATTCTGCAGAATTAATGAAAACATTTGTTGAAACACCAGCAATAGCTTTAATACCTAAATCAATTAACTGTGCATTTTCAGGCTGTTTAAATAATGATTTATAATTAGGAACATATACACATTTGTATTTAGTATATCCAGGCAATGCACCATTTACAGCAGTGCCATAGTTATCGGATACTTTAGTGGTTTTAGTAATAAATTTAAAATAATTACTATCAGCAACAATTAATTTTGTAACGGTATCCGGTATTTTTATAAGAAGTTTTTCTAAATAAGCTTTTGCTGTTTTAGCTATAACTTTTTTCGGCGTGTTGTACAAAAGGGGAAGTATAGAAATCTGTACTATCCCTAATTCATTTAATTGATTTAAATAATAAGTTTCTAAGTCTGTTTGGTTTATCGCGTCTTCTTTACACAGCAGAACCGTGGTTATTGGCATAAACAGTTTCCCCTATGTTCGCTGGTGGATGATCAGAATTACATATCCATAAAATAGGATAATTAACTGGTTTTAACTCCTCTTCTCCATATAAGTCTGTAAAATAAATAAGAGCTTGAGTAGGATGTTCATCTACGTATTGAAGTACTGGTTCAAATGAAGTACCCCCTCCCCCAGAAAACTCTAACGATAGAATATCTGTAGTTTGATCTACTTCATAAATTTCATGAATATCCGCATCACAATCAATTATTGTCATTTTTTCAGGATTAAATATTTGTTGAATTCCTTGAATTTCACTTAACATTTCTTGTAATTCTTTATCGTCTACACTACCGCTTGTATCAATAGCGAAAGTTAAATGACCTAATCCATAACTATAAAGACTAGGCATATACGTGTCTGATGAATATCTACGATTCCTTCTTGCCCAAGAGTACTCTTCATGTACTCTCTGGTCTAAAAATTTTTGTAATATAACTTGCCAGGGTAATTTAGGATTTAATAATTCATCAATTATTCTTAATATTTCATCTGGAATTTCGCCTTTTAATTTAGCGCCAGACATTAGAGCTTGAGTTCTAGCTCTAACAATAATTGTAGTTATTTCAGAATCTCTAGCAATTTTATCTTTACTGGTGCCTTCAGAATCTTCACGAAGATCAACCATTAACTCTGTATCATTAAATTTTTTACCATTTTTTATTAGATCATCATAAACTTTTTCTGTGGACCATTCTTCGTCGTATCTAGGATCTAATAGTCCTCCAGTAGGTATTTCAAATCCTGCTTTAGTTAGCATGTTATTGATTACATAGTCACCTGCTGCATTCCAAGTAAAATGATCTTTAGATCCTTTACGTGCCATATGTTGATATGCTACATGCCAACATTCATGAGCTATTAATCCAGCAAATTGAGTAGTCGTTTGATTTTTTATAAAGTCTGGATTATAACGAATAGTTGTTCCACTGACGTCTGCTGAATTACATTTATCTGTAATTACATGTTTAAGACTTAGAGCAATAGTTGAAATAAATGCTGATCTAGTCATTAATTCTACTTTTGCTTTAAGTAATTTACTATCTAGATCGTTATTCACGACATGTCCTCTGGAATTCGTATTCCTAAATAGACTGGGTGTCGAGGTGCATCTTTGACGCCAATATCAAAGTATTTATATTTAACTGTTTGTCCTATTAAACCGTCTCTGTATTTCCATAATTGATCCCGTACACTGTCACTAAATCCTGTACCAATATTAAATTGCACACCGCTATATACGTCCTTAACTACAAGTGCTCCTAGAGTACCTTTAGGACTTTTATTAGCTTTATGAGATGAACGTTGACCTCTTCCTAATTCGTTAACTTTCTTCTCATTGTTATTTTTCATTTGTTCTTCCATATCAAGTATTCTTGCTTCTGAATCACTAAATCGTTTTACTTTAATTAAGCCACCTTCTTTAGCTGTAGATCTGCCATGCTTATATAAAGCACTTGGATCTCTTAGGATTACTCCTTCATACCCGATTGATAAACAATCTGTTTCATAATCCTGTAACTGCCCCATGTTAGTAACAATTTCATAACTGAGTATGTTAGTAAATCCTGTTTGTTGTGGGCATAATTGATGAACTATGTCCATACGGTCGGCATAAGGCATATCTGGATAAAGAAATGTATCGAATACCCAAAATGTAAAATTAAATTCTTTGTCTTCGCTCATAACCTTACTGCAGGTATTACGATAAACATCTCCATCTGTAGGAGCACCTACAATTAATTCTCCATCTAGACCAGTAAATTCTTTTCGTCCCAGTAAAGATTGAACATGTTTATTACGAATTGGTTTTAATGATCTGGATAAAGCTACACCGTTTTGTACCATACAACGAATACCATCTAGTTTAGGCGATGCTTGCAATTTTCCAAACTTTTGAAATAATGCTCTAAGCTGATCATCAGTAGCTTTTCCTGCTAACATTGGTTTTAAATTCATTTTACCTCCTTAAAATATCAATGAACTATTTGATGCAATCCATTCTTTAATAATTGGATGTCCCTTTAATTTAGGTGCACGTTTATAAATATCTCTAAAAGTAACAATTTGCATTTCTGTAGGTAATCTATTAATAGCAACTACGATTTTATCTATATTATCTCTTGTTGAATTATGAGCTAACATAGTAGTTACTGCGTATTGTTCACTAGGTTCTTTAGGAACTTTCCATCCAGATTTTGGATTATTTAAAATTTCTTCTATAGTCGGTAAATTTAAATAAATATCAGCATAAGTTGCTAATTCTACTGTAGCTCCTTCTCCAATAGTTCCAGCTAAACGAGTTTTAGTAATACTATCTATAGCTTTTTTATTAGTAATTACTTTAGAAGCAAACTCCCAGGTTCTGGGGCAAGGAAAGGTTAATTCATTAGTAGATGGATCAAATTTATGTAAAATTTCTGGTTTAAATTTAATTAGCGAAATAATTCTATGATCAATATTATGAGAATTGGCCCAATCCACCCAGACTTTATGATCTATTCTCATTCGATAATGAGTTAGTCTAGAAGTAGTAGCAGTACTCTGAGTATTTACTATTGCTCTATCTGTAGTTAAATTACCGGCTGCTGCAATAACACATTTAGGATGTAATTTATGCTTATAAACTTCTCTATCTAAAATAAGTTTATACGCCGCAGCTTCTGTTTGTTTATTACCTGAATTAAATTCATCTAAAAATAGGAGCCAGCCATCATACCCTTCGGGTATGCTGTCTGTCTCTATAGGGAAGTATTCTGGAATATGGAACGTCATACGTCCATCTATTACTCCTGGATAACCCTGCATATCTACCGGTTCGCATTGTGATACTCTAAAATCAATTACTTTTAATTTAAAGTTTGCTGCAATACTTCTTATAATGTCGGATTTTCCCATTCCTGGGCTGGATGCTACCATTGGTGTAAGACCTGCTTTTAGATCTTCAATCAAACATTCTCGTAATTCTTCGGCATTTACTTCAAACATTATATTCCATCCTCTAATAAGTTGGTGGTTAACCTGTCTTTAAGGCCTGTAGGTGCAGGAGGCGGTATAGGTTTAGTTTTTTTAGTACTTTTACTAGGTGATTCAGCTGGTAAATATTTATGAAATGGTTCTGGCCATATTTTTCGTAGCTGTTGAGATCCGGTATTATGTGCAGTTGTTTCTTCAAGATAATCAGACATTTCATTCCTTTCTCTTCTCCAAGTTAGAATATCTTTGCATAAGTTCTCTAATTTTTCTTTTAATGACTCATGAATAGATTGTTCTGCAGGACTTGAATAACCATCATCATTATCTGTTGGGTTAACTATGGCTTTTTGGTATGTATGCTCCCATGAAGCATCTATTACATAATTGGATCGTCTATTATAATCACTATTATAGCTATTACGGGTTTGTTCCATATCTTTATCAATAACTGATTGAGAAACTGTCGGATCTGTATAATCTACTTTAAGAACATATTTTTTATTTCTAGTAACCATTGAATCAGGAAGTTGATCCAATAAATGTTTATATTGTTTTAACCATAGTTCTCTACTTTCTATTGCCATTTGTATTTCTTTTTTCTGTAATTGTTCTAATTTAGTACCGTATAAATCATCAATTATTTTTTCTTTAATTCTTTGTAAATCATAATTTCCTATTCGCATTATTCATTCTCCAATAGATTTTCTAATCGATATTTATCAATTTGTCGCCGTATTTCACATTTCGAATTATCGTGAATATTAGCTAAATAGCCTAATGATTGCTTAGTTACCGGTAAACCATCTTTTGAGCATTTATTATGAAGTCGCCAATGTTGACAGGCTTTTAATTCACAATATTTTACTACAAAATTCAACATTAACCTGCTCCTAAGTTAGTAGTTAAGCTAAGTTATTTAGACACTATAATCTTAAGTATGGGGTTTATAAAAAAATAGCCCTCCTTTAGGAGGGCTACGTGTTGTTCGAGAGGTGAGAGCTCGAACAACTAGTAAGTTCATTAGAACTTACCTTTAAGATAACATGTAATTACTATTGCTAATATACTGGTCTAAATCAGTACTAAATTTAGTTATAGACAAGTTAGTATTACTAGTAATCTGTCTTAATATATCTTCTAATAAATTACTACGTGCAACTTCTGCCATAATTGTTCTATAGGTTCCTGTTACTACTTGTAAATGATTAGGATTAAATACAAAACAATCATGAATATGACTTAATTGAATATCACATCGTCTAATCATTTCCCTAGCCACATAGCCATCAATTGAATGAATAACATTAGGGCAAAGAGACCTATAATTATCAGATTTAGTTTGACGATACCACCTCAAAGGAATCTCTCCAAGTTCTGGATCCGCATATGTACCATTAATACCTGTAACAACTGGTATATAGACTGTATGACCATCTGGCATTACCCAAGAATGATGATCAGCATTAGGATTCCAGCACTTATTGATAGTTTCCATGACATCTTCTGCACCTGGAAGTAAACCTTCCATAACATTATAAAATACCTCCAATTCTTTTGTTGATAAAAGAGCTTTTGGAGTTGCTTTAGAGTTATAGAAGTGAGTCATGGCAACCTGTTTAGCTATCTTTCTTGGAACAGGTTGGGATAGATGAATATTCATTAGATTAGCTACTTCTGTATAAAGATCATATCTAGTAGCTGGATCTATCATATTTACTAATTTAGCTGTTTTATGACACCCGGACAATGCAGCCATTACCTGAATCCCTGAAGAAGTAGCATCTAAGGTCATTATATAACCCGTCGGCTTACCTTCTGAGGTCTCTTTTAAGGCTCTAATTGCTTTACGTCCAAGTATTGGTTCCTTCCATTCAATTTTGTTAATATTTTGCGTAATAGCCCAATCATATCTTTCCTGCCAAGTAAGCTTATCCTTACCAGCATGATTAGCTATAGCTATATATAAATTAGGCAATCCTTGAACAGAAGTAATTAATTCTTTCTTATGCAACGATAACATTGCCTTACCATACTCATTGCTTTGTAAATTAAGATCATAACCGGAAGAATAACTTCTTCCTCTAGAATCGTATCTCCATACAAAATGAAATGGAATACCTAAATATTCTTTAATAACTCTTAAGAACTTCTTTTTATTCAATGCTCTATTAGTATCTTTTTCATATAGATAAGTTTCACTATCTATTTCCCATTGAATAGATTGAAGTTTATTAATTACATCATAAGCTAAAGGTTTTTCATGTTTAGTATAGTGACTTCCTAATACTAGATGCTTAGTTTCAAATAACCATCCACCATTACGATTGTTAGTCCACGGTATAGGCATTGATTTCATGGGAGGTAAATATTGTAATTTAGCCAATTTCTTTCTAGTAGGTTTATCTAATTGAAAATTACAATGTACATACCATTCATCATTAATTTGTTTAAGAGTATATAAACCAGAGTCTTTACAAGCTTTGATTAATAAAATACCCCATTCAAATGCTTTAGCAGATTCGGTAATTCTAATAACTTGACCTATTTGTGTAGCTACAGCTTGAATAGGCCGCGGTATATTATCTTTAAGTAAAATAGAAAATAGTTTTATATACACTTCTTTATTAGAAACAGTGCTTCTGTTAAGTTCATCTATTATTTTCAATAAGTTTAACTCCATATCAGATGGAATAGCCCCTTGAATTGCTTCTACTATAATTTCATCAGTAATTCGTGTAGACCATGAAATTTCTAATGCATATTGATCTAAAGATGTATCCATTAGCGCCTCCTCACAGTAGGATAAATAGAAAACGCCCCTAAGTCCGTACTTAAGTACAATCTTAGAGGCGTTATATTACTTAAAAGCTTTTAACGTAGATTCATTTCCAAATCATAGTATTCATTGGTTTCTGAATCATAAACTTCTACTTGAACAGGGCCTCCAGTATCAGGGCTAATAGCCAAAAGTTCAACATCTGTAGTTTCTCCTTCTGAGTCAGTTATTTGAATTTCTGAACCTGGAAGCAATAAACCGCTGTCTTCTACGGTTTCACGCGTACCAGTATTAATTTCAATATCGGTACCTGTATCTTCAGTACCATAATCAAGTAAGCCATCCCACCCATTAGCAGTAGCAACTACGAAGTGTCCTCCAACATAAAGAACTGTTAATAATAGAATTATCCATGTATAAAAATCTAAAGTTTTATTATCGAACATCTTGAACCTCCTTAGTAGTATATGTTCCTCTTAGTTTATTAATTGTATAAATACAATTGTCTAGATTTTCTTTTAAATCTTCAATGTCTTCTCTTAGCTTACATATTTCAGCTTTTTTATCATGTAGCTCTTTTTCTTGTTTCTTAATAATTCCTAATAAACCTTTTTCGGCAAAATAAGGTATGTCTACTAGATCTTTAACACTTTTTACTGTACCTATAACTCTTTCAACGGTACGCATTGACGGCATTTTCATATCATCTCCACGGCTGGGATTATCATAATATTAGGTATAACATGCCCTGATTCTTCGACAGAGTTTATAAACTCTAAAGCAGTTCCTTTTGATTCAAAATAAATTTCATCTCCTGCTGGATCTCTTAAAAGTATTGCTGTATGACTGGTTTTTAAGTCTTTACCACTACAACAAGGACATTCCTGACAAATTACATAGTCCATTATTTCTCCCTTGTTTCACGTGAAACATTTGTCTTCCGAACATGCAATTGTATGCAGCCAAAGCTAGCATGATGTGGGTTATCTTTACCCCATGTCTTACCAGCTCTAGCTTGTTCTTTTAGACAAGCTTGCTTCTCAGTATACTCTCCAAGTATATCTACAGTTTCAACTGTAAATGGTTGACTAAATAAAACTATTAATAATATCCACATAATACCCTTGTTTTGTTTTGTTGTACCTTGCTGTACTTGGCTTTACTATATTACGCTAAGTAACGCTGGTCCTTGCTTTGCTTTGTTCCACTTCGTTCTATTCCGCTTCGTCACAGTCTGCTCCGCTTCATGTTGCTCCAGGATGTTCCATGATGCTCTGTTCTGTTACAATATGCGTAGCTGTGTTACATTTTACCATTGTTACTATCCTTACGTTTATTTATCTGCTGAATACGATATTCTTCGTCTTCATCAGCTAAACGATCTACTTTAATGTTCCATGCTTCAGCTTGGGCTTCTCTATCCTCTACTGAATGCTGAAACATAGTTAAATCTCTAACAACTGTTATAAATTTTTCTAAGTATGCTGTACT
>Ga0208919_1000636_pt1 | contig 22655 bp, 19 predicted proteins | sample 4_EtaG_FD_184076 | JGI IMG/M metagenome (GOLD analysis project Ga0208919, IMG submission 184076) | Marine viral communities from the Subarctic Pacific Ocean - 4_ETSP_OMZ_AT15127 metaG (SPAdes) (version 3) | ecosystem: Environmental > Aquatic > Marine > Oceanic | place: Pacific Ocean | collected...
TGACAAGAAGGCTATCTTCAAGGCGGCTAGCGCGGCCCAGAAAGCGGTCAACTGGCTAAACGATGCAGTGGACAACGAAAGGAAAGAGGAGGCCGCATAGCGGCTCCTTGGAGGACAAGACAATGACATACGCAGTTATAACATCAAAAAGCGCTTGGCTTAGTCAGGAGTTTGGGCAGAGCTATACGCAACGTGTTTTCGATATAACCGAAAATGAATTAGAGCAGGCTGTTGGTCGATACACCAGGGGGCAAAGAAAAGGATTACTTCGCGGGTGCTTGCACTGGTGGCTGGTCGAGAAAGGTGGCTGGTCGTACTACGACAACAATACTTATGGCGAAAGGAAGGAAGGGACAGTTGTGCTTCCAAAAGAGCGTGGCGGCTTTCATGTGCTTGGCTGGGGCGGTGAGCTTTTGCTAGGGCATCGCGATTATGCGACAGATGCTATTTTAAACAACCGAGAGTACCTGTCAGACGCAGAGTGCGCGAAGCTTGGCGACACGGAAGCGACATTCAAGCCTGCCTTTGGCTCCAAGTACACCACAGATAAAAGTGGCGACTGGTGGCACAGAATCAATTTTGGCAGACCTGACCCTAACAATCATACAAAGGGGGCTGAGTAGTGAGAGATACATTGAAAATATTATGCAAGAAGCTCGACGCAGAACGACCGGAGGATGTATTGCCGGAGGACGAGCAGGATCTTTTGGAGTCGTATCTGTACGAGAACGGGTGGCTGGCAGTCATCCCTGACGAGCGAGAGCATGAGACAGACAAAGATTATGATGCTCGCGTAGATCAGCACAGGGAGGCGGCAGAGCGTTTGTTTTGCGAGGCGATGGCGGAAGGTACGAAAGAGTCCGCTATTCGCTATGTGGAGTTTCTCAGGGCTACTGTGATGGAGAATTACACGCAGAAGCTAGAGTATTACCTGGACGGTGCTAACAATTATAAGTTTCTTAATTAAGCGTCTGTCATGTTTGTCATAGAGTATGACATACGCAAGTGATTGTTAATAAAGGAAATAAAAAAGTTGTGACAAACGTTGTGACAGAAGATCCAATATGTTATGGAACAATAAAGGGGAGTGGGACTCCACCGAGGGAAGTTGCATAGAGATAACTGCAATTATCTTATGTCCTCACTTCATCTCAAAAACTGTGTACGACCACGCAGTATTTACCTGATCTCCTGTGCGTTGCGGCCCTTGTAATTTCATGCGTAACGCGAAAGCAGGCAACACCTCCTCCACTCTTAAACAGTCGGGGGTGAAAGGTCAGGAGGTCGATATTTTCTACCCATTGATTTACAATGCCAAAAGGGTCCATTCCGAGAGGGCAAAATGGCTAAAAAATCAAGGGTTAAGCGCATTGGCAGGCCAACAAAAGAGCTAGATCCAAATGTCGTATATCGTCTGTGCTTGCTGGGACTATCTCAACAAGAACTTGCAGATACGCTGGGAATCTCACTGGCTACTGTAAAGAACAAGCGTAACCCAGACCATCCATCACACGATCCAGAGTTTTTAGCCGCATGGACGCGAGGCACAACCGACGCTGATAGCCGAGTAGCTCTGAGTATGTATGAGCAGGCGTTATCCGGCAATGTAACTGCTGGTATGTTCATCCTGAAAAACAAACGGGCCGCGAACTGGCAGGAGAAACAGCACATAGAGCATAGCTCCGAGACCCTGAGCGATTTAATCGGGAAACTAGAGGATAGTTACTACGAGCAGGAAGAAGAGTTAAATGGCAAAGAAACAAGCCATCAACACTGATGCGGTAGAGCGGCTCAAGGTCTGGCGTGAACACCCAGACATATTCGTACAAGACCTGTTCAAATGTCATATCGAGGAGTGGCAACGAGAAGCGCTGAAGAGCATAGCGACTCACGATAAGGTAAGTATCCGGTCTGGTCACGGGGTCGGTAAGAGCGCCCTGTTAAGCTGGGTAATATTATGGTTTATCTCTACCCGCTCGGATGCCAGAGTACCGTGTACTGCACCATCGAGCCATCAGCTATCAGACGTACTGTGGGCCGAGCTACTGAAATGGCTGAGAAAAGCGCCAGACTGGTATCAGTCACAGTTTGAAATGTCCGCAGACAGGGTGAGGATGGGTTCTAGCTATGCTGTGGCCCGTACAAGCAGGAAAGAACAACCCGAAGCATTGCAGGGATTCCACGCAGAAAACTTGCTGTATATCGTAGACGAAGCTAGCGGCATCCCAGAGAACGTGTATGAGACGGCAGAGGGAGCGCTGTCAGGGGAAGGGGCCAAGATTATGATGACGGCTAACCCGACAAGGGTATCCGGTTACTTCTATGACTCGCACCACAAGATGAGGAACCGATGGAAAACAATGGTAGTGCCGTGTACGGATAGCACTCAGGTATCGAAGACCTACATCGAGGATATGCTGGCGCGATGCGGTAACGACCCAGACTCAGACATTTACAGGGTGCGCGTTCTGGGGGAGTTCCCTAAGAGCGAGTCCAACGGTGTTATTCCGCTCGACCTAGTGATAGCGGCATATGATAGACCTGTTGAACAGATCAAGACAGTAATGCCCGTCTGGGGCTTGGACGTAGCCAGATTCGGCACTAACAAGACAGCCTTAGTGAAACGTCACGCAAATATTGTAAAGTCCGTAGAGACGATTACAAACAGGGATACGATGTATGTGGCTGGTTGGGTGATGCAACAGTATGAGGACGCGAACAGTGACGATAGACCAGCCGTGATTAACATCGATAGTATCGGCGTGGGGGCTGGGGTAGTAGACAGGATGAGAGAGCTAGATGTTCCTGTCCAGGGAATCAATGTAGGTGAACAGCCATCCGGCAAGGACCGCTATGCAAACCTGAGAGCAGAGCTATGGTGGAGAGCCAGGGAATGGCTAGAGCAACGGGACACACGGGTAGAGAGCGAGGATCTAGGCGCTGAACTAACCGAGGTCCAGTTTAAGATTACCTCCACGGGAAAAATACAGATCGAATCAAAAGATGATATGCTAAAGCGCGGTGTGACATCACCGGACATCGCAGACGCTTTTGTGCTGACATTTGCTGGCGCAGAGCGCAGACGGGGGCTAGGCAGGTACGCCGTTAAAGAACGCAAACAATCAGCAGGGTGGGCGGCATGAGCGTATTAGACGTACTTGGAAGGCAAATAGGGGAAGGCTTGTTAGCGCCACCGCAGAGAATAGGGGAGCCAACTCCTACAAGGAATGTGCTAGGGATTAATCACCCGCTTGCAGAATCCAGCCCAGTTGCCCGCATCCCGATATCGATGATTCCAGGCGTGGGAAGCTTCGCCTCCGGTTATATGCAGGAAGATGTTGCAACGTTAGGCCAACCAGAAGAAACATTGTTTAACATTTCGCCTTCGCCTGACAGCACGAGAGATCCTCGATATTTCCCATTGGCAGACGGCGCAGATATAACAAACCATGACCTAGCACGATTTGGTCTGGCGACCGACGCATGGGATTGGGTTCCTGGGGCGGCGGTAGTTGGAGGCATGGCAACCACAGCAGGGGCGCTTGGACGAGCGCTGAAAGGCGATGCCGTGTCCAGCGATGCTTCCGTAATGGATGCGCTTGGACCATTTATGATTGATCCAAAAGCGAGCATGGTGTCGCAGGTAGGGGATCAAGGCGTACCTAAAGTTGATGCCGTGAGTGCTCAAAGGGCCGCAAGAAATGTAGACGCGCCTACGGTTCAAGTATCGAGCGAGGCATTGCCATCTACAGGATTGATAGAGGGCAGGATGATCAAGCAAATGCCGATTGACCTACAGGACGAGTACGAGAGGCAGGTGCAGGAGATAATCGGTCCATCGCTATACGACAAGCTAGGGCTAACGGTTGTTGATGAGGCAATAGCGCCGTCGAAGTACGACGGGCATCAGGGAAGGTCATTACAAACGATGCTGGAGGCGCAGACAGAGGTCAACGAAGCAGGCGACATTGTTTTAACGCAAGCTTATAAGAAAAAAATATTAGAACTGGCGGCGGCGCGAGGGTTTTTACAAGACCAAGACGCTGTGACTATGAACTTTGCTGTTCCCTTGAGGTCTTCAGAGGACGTAGGTGTCGGCTATATATCGTATGGTCGGGTTATTACCGACGATGAAATGCGCTTTTTCGACGAAACGTTAGATGAGTTAGGCGCAAAAGATGATACAATAGCGCGGGTCACTACACCGAAAGGCATTAAGTTTCTGAACCTTGGAATGGATGGCGAGGAGTTCCAAGACTTGATGCAAACGGTTGGTGACAAAGCAGACCAAAAGATAGCATTATTCAAAAATGATTTAGGCGAGGAGATGGACTATGGCTATATCGGAGGATCAGACTGGCGCGGCGGGCAAGAAGCCTATCAAAAGATCGCGGCTGATATGGGGGACGCAGGAGATGGCAAACGAGGCCAACCTTGGTGGAGTGCAGATGACGAGTTCATTTCGCTCAAGGAACGCATCCTCGAACACAGAAGGCAATTCGTCAAGGACAACCCGCTCCCAGAAAAAACAATAAGAAATATTGCGGACGAAAACGATGCCCGTTACCAAAGAGAAGGTCTAACTCTTGAGTTAAAGGACCAATCCGACGAGGCTATGGATGTCTTGGCAAGCCGTATGTTTGACGAGGCATTAGGCGTTCTTCGCGGCGGAGACAGGACAGGCAGGGGTTGGTATACGAGCAGGTATGACCAAGCATTAGGTGAGCTTGCCGTAAAAATACCGGAGCTAGACCTAGAGACCAAGACCCAGAAAGACCTGTACACTACGCTGACAGGGATATTCTCTGACGGCACGGCTATCCAGCCCAACACAGAGCTTGCGGTTAATCAGTACAGGGATTTTCTACGCACGGGTAAAGTCAATGCGATGACTCCCACAGCGGGCGGTGAGCGAAACAAATCATTTCGCAATAACCTCAACAAGCTACAGGACTTAATAGACGACAAAGGTCTAGAAGGGGCTATGGAGTTTCTGGATGGGTTCAGCACAACCAGAGACCTACAGAAACTAACGAACCGCAATATCGGTTATTTGCAAGACCAGCGGTTGCCCAACTCCGTCATCTTTGGCGACAAAGTGGGCGTATTCATGGCGAACCTTAAAGGACACCCAGACTATCTGACAATGGATAGGTGGTGGAATCGCACGGTGCATCGCTTGCGTGGGCATATGGGGGATGAGCCAAGTGAAAAAGGACTCAAACGGTTTAGGGCATTGCTCGGTCAAGAAAAAGAAGCGGAGTTAATGCGAAAGGCTGGGCATGGGCCGCAATATACCCCAGCGGCTCGAAGGAAAACATTGACCAAAGAAGCACGGCGGTTATCGAAGCAATATGGGAAAAAAGATTTTAAGGACGGAACCCCTCTAGAAGTAGCGGCTAACACTATCTTTAAGGCCGAGATGGGTTTACGAGATGTTGCGAAAAGCGGCGGAGAGAAGAAATTTCAATTAGACCTAGCGCGAAAAGTAGCAGAGCGTTTTAGACAAGACACAGAATATTCAGATATGACGGCGGCGGATTTACAAGCCATTATGTGGTTTGCAGAGAAGCGGCGCATGAAAGAGTTTGGAAGTAGGGATGCGAAAGGCTCAGAGGAGCTAGACTTTAGGGATGCGGTGGAGAGATTGCCCCCAAACGTGCTAGACCCCTCTTTGAAAAATGCCCCTGGACCAAGCCCATTAAGCCCATAAAGGAGTATTATCATGGCATACGGTGGATATAAAGCGACGACAAAACCCAAAGCAAAAGCCCCCAAAAAAAAGAAAAAGACGAAGAAAACGACGATGAAGGGCAAAAAAAGCAAATAAGGAAAGCGTCATGACAACAGCGCGACAAGTACAAAGTTGGTTTGAGTCCGCGAAAGACGACACGGGAGAGTGGCGCTCGGAAGCCAAAGACCTGTATGACCTTGTGGCTTGTCGGCAGTGGACAGCGGCAGAAGAGTCTGAGATTAAGGAAAAGCGGCGTATTCCTATCGTAATGAACAGAATAGCGCCATTTGTTGACTCTATCGTAGGACAGCAGATTAATAACCGCAAAGAGGTTAGATTCCTCCCCAGAGAGACATCTGACACGCAGTTAGCGGATATGTATACCGAGGCTTCTCGATGGGCGGACGATTTATGTGATGGTGAGGATGAAGTAACCGATGCTTTCACCGACCTTGTGATAAGCGGCATGGGCTGGACAGAAACCCGCATGGATTACAGCACCGACCCAGAAGGTAAGCTGATTACAGCGTCACGCATAGACCCTATCGAGATGTACTGGCCGACTTCAGACACATCAAGAAATCTTGATAATGGCAAGTGGGTTATCAGGGCGCGGAAGTATCCGGCAGACGAGGCCGAGGACCGCTGGCCTAATATCAAGAATGTGGCGGGAGAATGGACCGCAGACGATATAGATATGCGCCAACCGCATGATGCGACCAATGCGTGGAAGTATGAGTCGGACAAGTCTAGTTATTTTCCGCACGAGCAGATGTATCTTGTGCTACAGGTGCAGTATTACAAAGATGTGCCGATGTACCGAGTGGCTGACCCAGACAGCGGTCAGATTTTAACCGTTAGCCCTGACCGTTTAAGCAAAATGCGCGACTACCTGGAAGATATGGGCGTGAAGTTTGTGAAGATCACGCAAAGAAGGTACTTCCAAGCGTTTGTGTGCGGCTCTGAGCTACTGGAGGATGAGGAAGCCCCAACTCAAAAGGGGTTTACGCTGAAGTGCATGACGGGCAAAAGAGACAGGAATAAGCGCCAATGGTACGGCGTTTGCAGGGCGCTAAGAGACCCGCAAAAGTTCTCTAATAAGTTCTTTAGTGACATCATGTTTATCCTGGCGACCAATAGAAAAGGCGGTGCGTTTGTAGAAGCTGATGCGCTGGCAGATCCAAGAAGGGCAGAGGAAGACTGGGCTAGTCCAGATGCATTGATTAAACTCAACGCAGGCGGTCTCAATAAGGTCCGAGAGCGCGATGCGGGCGTATTTCCAGCAGGGCTAGAGCGTTTGATGCAGTATGCGATAGACGCTGTTCCGGCAACGTCCGGCGTAAATGCCGAGATGATAGGCATGGCAGACAGGAATCAGCCAGCAATCCTAGAGGAATCACGCAAAATATCCGGCCTTACCATACTAGCACCGCTCTTTGACTCTCTAAAAAGACACCAGAGAGAGCGTGGGCGCATTGTTCTGGACTTTCTAAACAGGTTTATAGCAGATGGGCGGGCAATCAGGATAACAAGTCCGACAGGCGACAGAATGAGCGTACCGTTTATGCAAGACCCACAAGCGGCAACCTATGACATTATCGTAGATGAGATGCCGAGTACGCCTAACAGCAAGGCTGAGACGTTTAACGTGCTAACTAAACTCATGCCCATCATGCAATCAATGGGAATGTCGCCTCCGTCAGATTTAATTAACTATATGCCGCTCCCCGCTACTCTAGTGGAGAAATGGCGTGGAGAACTGGCACAGCGCACAGAGCAACCTGACCCACAACAGCAGATGCTACAGGCGGCGACTGAGTTTGAGATGATGAAGCAACAGGCGAATCAACAAGAAGTGCAGATGAAATCCCAGCTAGAAATGCTCAAGCTTGAATTTGAGAAAGAAAAGACGGCGATAGCTACGCAGACAAATCAACAGGATGCCGCGCTAAAACAGGGGCAGTTACAGCTAGAAGCGCAAATAAAGAGCAAAGAGGCGGAAATCAAGGCGCAGGAAGCGCAGATCAAAGCCGCAGAGCTAGAATTGAAACGGCAGGAGTTGGCGCTAAAGAGTCAGTCTATGCAAATTGAAGCTACCGCAGACATGATGGACGCACAGGCTAATCTGATGGAAGCCGAGGCCGATATGATAGAGGCGGGAAAGCCGCCAGACTCCGAAACTAACATTACCGTAAACATGACCTGACAGGAGGCATGACATGGCAGAAGAAGATAGGCTCTTAGAGCCGGACCAAAGCGAAGCACCGACAATCCCCGTTCCCACGGATGAGCCGGAGCCAACGCCGCAACCCGTGGCAGAAGCGCAAGAACCGGAGCAAAAGGAAGACAAGGATTATCGGACGCAATACGAAAACGTGCGTAAAGCGTTGCGGGAAGAGCGCCAGAGCAAAGCGGACATACAAAAACACATAGGCGGCATGGAAGAACGTCTGAGAGGGTATGAGACGCTAAAAGGTCAGCTAGAGGAGTACCGTAACTCGACTAAGGTGAGCGAGGATAAGACAAAGTACGAAGAAGATCCCGCCGGATACCTTAAAGACAGGGTGGACGGACTTGCTAAACAGCAGGAAGATTTTATCAACGGGACACACCAAGCGAATCAAGAGCTAGAGTCGCAACGGCAGGAAATTGAGTTCATACGCTCTCAGGCGCAGGAGTACGCCAGACAAAATCCAGACTACGAGAGCGCTTTTAAATTTACGCAAGACCAAAGACGGTCCGAGCTTAACGCTATGGGTATTGCGGACGAGCATCACGCCCAAATAATGGACGCAGAAGCGATCCAGCTAGCAAGACAGGCTATGCAAAACGGTCAGAACCCTGCGGAGTTGCTACACAATATTGCAAAGGTCAAAGGCTATAGCGGCCCAGTAGCGCCGGATGCGTCAACAACTGCGCCGACTGGCAACGGAGCAAGAGGCAATGAAGCAAGCTTGCAACGCCTGGAGGAAGGGCAGAGAGCCGCCGCCACACTAAGCAATGGTGGACAAAGCGATGATAGTCTGCTAAAAAGTATAGAAAGAATGACGGATGATGAGTTTGATAAATTCTGGGATTCAGAAGTTAAGCCAACATACCGTTAGTCGTGGCCTACGTTATCGGCATTATCGCAGGGGTGCGTTACACCAATTCGCTAGACAGCGTGAAGTCTAATCGTATTAACAACTCAATGAGGGTATAGCAATATGGCTACATCAAATTGGGGTGTAAACGATGCGGAAGCCGTTAAACTCTGGTCTCGCAAGACCATGCATGAGGCGCTTAAAACCACCTATGCATCGCGTTTTATGGGATCGGACAGCAATGCTTTGTGTCAGATAGTAGACGATACAAGCAAAAGCTCAGGAGACCGTGTACGGAATATACTTCGTATGCAGTTGACTGGTAGCGGTGTCCAAGGCGACAGCACCCTTGAAGGAAACGAAGAAGCTCTCGTGACCTACACTGACGACCTACTGGTCGATCAGCTACGTCATGCGGTAAGGTCAGGCGGTAAAATGTCTGAACAACGTGTGCCGTTCGAAGTGCGCGAAGAAGCTAGAATGGCTCTCACCGATTGGTGGGCCGACACTTATGACACTTGGTTCTTTAATCAACTGTCTGGTAATAGCGGAGTCAGTGATACTCGTTTGACGGGTAACAACTCAGCTAGTGCGCCAGACTCAGGCCACCAGATTTTCGCTGGTGTGGCGACAGCCGAATCAAACCTATCAGCAAACTCTACACAGACATTCTCTCTGGCTGTGATAGACAAAGCTGTATTGGCGGCTCGAACCACTACGCCTGTGATTAGACCCATTAACAATCAGCAAGAAGCTGGCAAACATCAATTCGTTATGTTCATAACGCCAGAACAACACTTTGACTTGCGTCAATCGACCAGCGATGGTCAATATGGCGACATTCAGAAGTATGCTCTGGCGGCTAATGCATCCGAGAAGAATCCTCTCCTCAGTGGTGCAATAGGCGTATATAACGGAGTGGTCATGCATGAGACTTCCCGTATGTATACGGGTGCTGGGGCAAGCGGAACGGCGAATACGCTAGGACGGGCTGTGCTTTGCGGAGCGCAAGCGGCTGTTATGGCGTTTGGTCGAGGCTACACTCAGAACCGTATGGAATGGGTCGAGGAAATGTTTGACTACGGCAACCAGTTAGGCGTATCGACGGGCTGTATTTGTGGACTTAAAAAGACACGATACAACTCGAAAGATTTTGCTACTATGGTTGTTTCATCTTCTCATAGTGATGCGGCTCGAAACGCATCGCAACGATAGGGGGGTAAGCAAAAATGGCACATTTAACTGCTGATGCAATGACCGCTGGCCCCGCTCCTGCCATTCACGCAGGGATAAACGCTCAGATATGTAAATTCAGCATGGGGGCAACCTCGTCTGGATCACTGACTGTAAGCCTGACACCATTGCCCGCAGGGGCAGAAATTGTTGGGGTTAAGTCCGTGCAATCTAATACGATTGGTACAGGCGGAGAGCTTATATCCGTATATGCGACGATTGGCGGAACCAAGGTCCAGAACTATATAACTAGTGCGGCTTCGGGTATCGTTGTCGAGCAAAATGGTCAGGAGATTGGACAAAGGCTAACAGCTAGTGCAAACGCTGTTTTCTCTTTGACTAATCAAGTGGGTACAGGAACAGCTTCCTGCGACTTCACGGTGATCATCGAGTATTTGACACAGAAACGAGGCGATTAATGGCGTATCTGGCGGTGGGTTAATCCACCTGTCAGTTTTAGCCTAAACCGTCGGTTATGTCAGGGGGGTGGCGAAAGTCACTCCCCACCTTTATAGAGGACAGGACTATATGGGTAAACTGATAGGCGATGTCATGGAGGATCTGCAAAAGACGCAAGTCGAGTGCAGTGAGAACAATGACTTCGAAAAGCTACAGGTCGTTATAGACGGCTACCATCAGTTATTGTTGGAAGCCCCACACGATCCCTACATCATATTTCAACTCGGTACAGCACACCTCCAGAAGCAAGATTACGGCGTAGCGCTGGTCATCCTGCAACGGGTTCTTGACTACCTGCCGGATAACTCCCATGTGTGGAGTAACATCGGTTGTTGTTATCGAGCAATACATATGCTTCCCCAGGCTAGAGACTGTTTTATGAAGTCTTTGATGTTGGAGGAGAAAGCAGAAACCTACTCTAATCTTGCATCATCTTATGTCAATGAGGATGCGCCAGAGGAGGGATGGCCGTATGCCATTAAAGCGATGGAGCTAGAGCCGGAAACAGCGAAGGCAAGATGGAACGGAAGTCTGTTACAGCTAGAGATGCGGAACTGGAAGGAAGGCTTTGCTCTGTACGATGCGGGGTTTTTCTGTGGTGAGCGTGGGCTGAGAAGCTATAGCAATGATACGCCGGACAGCACGGACTGGTTTGACGGCAATCTGCAATCAGGCAAAACGCTGGCGCTCTGGGACGAGCAGGGGCTAGGGGATAGGCTATTAGCGGCAGGATTGCTCCCAAAGCTCGAAAAAGCGAATCTCGACATCATCTTAGAATGTCATCCGAGGCTAGAGGCTATCTACAAGCGGTCTTTTCCGTGGATTAACAAGATATATCCGACAGCCAAGAAATCGTTCATAGAGTGGCCGAAAGAACATCCGGTAGGCCAGAAATCTGCGGTATTCAGCCTTGCTAAGCACTTCTGGAAAACAGAAGCGGATATGAGCACACGGTCTTATTTAAAGCCGAACCCAGAGCTACTGGAAATGTATCGCAAGCAGTTCGAGGCGCTTGGTCCGCCGCCCTACTACGGGTTGAGTTGGAAAGGTGGCGCACTAAAAACCAACACGCAATATCGGTCAATGAAGCTGGGCTGGTTCGAGAACGTGATAAAACGAGCGGGCGGAACGTGGATCTCGATGCAGTACCATGAGGATGCTAAAGAGAAAGTGGAACGGATGAGGGAGAAGACAGGGCTTCCGATATTCCATTGTGATGCGGCGCAGGAAATGGATTACGACCATACGCTGTCCGCTCTGGCGGCACTAGACCACACGATTACTTGCTGTAACACGGTAGTTCATACCTGTGGCGCGGCGGGTTTGAAATGCACGGTGCTTGTGCCAAAGAAACGGGCTTGGCGCTATCCGGCTGGCCCGTACTTCCCCTGGTACTCCGACGATATCGTCATGTTCCACCAGACCACAGATCAAGAGTGGAAAGAGGTTTTAGAGGTTTTAGGAGGGTCGCTCGAAAATGCGTACAATCATAATAGGTCACGGTCCATCGATTCTAAGACAGAAACTCGGCAGTGAGATAGATCGCCACGATCAAATAATCAGGATGAAGCGCCATTCGGATCTACCGAAGCTTCGCCCAGACTTGTACGGAAGCAGAACAGACGTAGTGGTGTCATCCATGACGCTTGGACGAGTAATTATGGATGCCTGGGAAGGTGTAAAAGACTTCTGGCTGTTTGACGATACCCGTACTGAGAACGAAAGCGATAAAACATTACCGCAGGATGCTAACGTTTATTGCGATAGGGATGTATGCCGCTTCTGGCGTACTCAGTATAGACGCTTGCGAAAAGACTATGTGAAGGCCGACAGTCAAAAGCTGATAGACGGTGTATCGGACAACAAAGGACATTTACATCCGTCTGCGGGAACCCATGCGATTTTGTACGCCATGCATAAAGCGAACCCAGAAGAGATACAACTGCACGGGTTCGACAACATCCTCTCCGGCACTCACGACTGGTCAATTACACGGGGCCATGAGTATAAGGAATACCCAGACCACAACTGGCCCGCCGAGTCACAGATGTTAGACCTGCTGTGCAGGGTGTACGGATACCAGATGGAAAAAGGCGATACAGGGAGCGCTTTACTCAATGCAATTTAAGTTTGTAACGTCGATGAACCGCCGTATGTACGATGAATACGGCGAGATAATGATGGATACTTTTAGTCAGTTCTGGCCCGCAGGCGAGTTACACGTTTACACGGAGGATGAGTTCTTCCCCTACAATAATTCGCGCATTGTCTACCATGACTTAATGAAGGTGGATGGCATACAGAATTTCCTCGACGGCGTGTCCCACTTCCCAATATTTCACGGGCTTGTAAACGAGACGATCCAGTACAAATATAACGTCAATGCGTTTTGCCGAAAGGTATACGCGCAGATCGATGCTGCGAAGGACTACAAAGGCTACCTATTCTGGATAGACACAGACATCAGGACGTTCAGGGCGATCCCCGCAGTAAGGCTCGAAAACTGGATGAGTGGTAACTTTATGGCCGTTATGCGGCGTAAAACATGGCATCTATGTAGTTCTTTTGTTGGCTGGGATTGCGCCCATTCGTTCAGCGACGGCTGGTTCAAGCATTACAAGAATATGTACGACTCTGGCGGCATATTCATGTTAAGCCAATGGGACGACGCATTTGTGCTAGAGAAGACGCTAGAGGATTTGGTAGGTGTTAATGACATAGCGGAGAATGTGACCGGCGAGGGGCCGTATAACGTGTTTGACGGGGTGTTTGACAAGTATGCGACACACGACAAAGGGCCAACGAAACACGCAGTCAGGTACATACATTTACTGGAAATCGTCAAACAGATGCAACCGAAAAGAATACTGGAAGTCGGAACGTGGAATGGCGCGAGGGCAAGGCAAATGCTGGAGCTTAGTCCGAAGTCAGAGTATTTTGGGTTTGACTTGTTCGAGGAGGCTAGCGACGAGACGGACAAGGCAGAGAAAAACGTGAAAAAACACTACAGTTTAGAAGAGGTGAAAGAGCGCCTAAACGATGTGAACGCAACGCTGTATCGCGGCGACAGCAAACAACAGCTAAAAAGATACCTGAAAGAGCATGGCGAAAATTCGGCAGACTGTGTTTTTATCGACGGCGGGCATAGCGTGGAAACCATAAAAAGCGACTACAAGTACGCGAAAAAGATAGTGCAGAAAGGCGGAATTGTCATTTTCGATGACTTCTATACGGAAATGCCGGAAGAAGAACTAAAACAGTATGGGGCGCAGGAAGTGTTGGAAGGCGAAGAATATTACCTGATGCCTACCAGGGACCATGTAAAAGGCGGAGGCAGAGTGCAAATGGCGGTAGTCCAATGTTAAAACAAGCAGACGTATACATCGGGTTTGACCCGTCAGAGTCGGTAGCGGCATCGGTCCTACAGCACTCGATCAGGGCTAGGTCATCTATTCCGGTGCGGGTCACGCTATTGATGCTGGACCAACTGAGAGAAATCCATAAAAGAGAAAGACACCAGTTGCAAAGCACGGAGTTCTCATTTACCCGTTTTTTAACACCGTATCTGAATCGCTACTCGTCACACTCTATATATATGGACTGCGATATGCTGATGCTTGGGGATATAGCGGACCTATATCAAGAAGCGGAGCAAACGTATGCTCCCGTCAGTGTGGTCAAGCACGACTACAAGCCCGAAAACACGGTGAAAATGCTAGGCCAAAAACAAACGCAGTATGAGAAAAAGAACTGGTCATCGTTGATGGTGTTCTGGGGAAAGCACTACGACTGTATGCATCTAACGCCAGAAGTAGTGGACGAGGAGTCAGGGCTGCATCTGCATCAGTTCGCGTGGGCCACTGACGTTGGAGAAATAGACGGCAGGTGGAACCACTTGGTTGGGTACGATGAAAGACCACTTGAAGATATAGCTATGTTACACTGGACAGAGGGCGGTCCGTGGTGGGATCGTTACAGCAACACCGAATATTCAGATATTTGGTTTGAAGAAAAAGAGAGGATGGAACAGAGCTACGAGCGACCCAAGGCGGTGACAGCATGACTGAAAACCAACCGACAGGAAGAAGACGTAGTATAATGGCTCAACGTGTTGTCGAGACAGGCGATGATAATAAAGTAGCTGAGACACCTAAAAAACCGAAGCGGAAGCGCCGCAGGAAACGAGGTAGCGATGGCAACACTATCAGAACTAGTCAACGAAGTCAGTGACGATTTAGCGAGAACAGACTTAACTGCTCAATGCTCGGACGCAGTGGTGATGGCGATACGCCATTATGATCACAAGCGTTGGTGGTTTAACGAAGCTTCGGCAACATTCACCACAACCGCATCTACTACGACCTACGCATTACCGTCAGACTTTCGCGCAGTCGATTATGTAGAGGCTCGACTGACAGGGGATGAGTTTCAAGAGGTGCAACCGCTAGACTTTCCGGCTATTAAAAAGATGCTGGAAGGAACGTCTGTCACGGGATATCCAGAAGCGTATGCGATCCGTGACGAGAAGATGTGGTTAGCCTATACGCCAAACGACGCATATACGGTCAGGTTGTACTATTTGAGGTCGCTGTCTGAATTAACGGCAGGAGCGTCAAATGCCTGGACTACAGATTGCAAGGATTTAATTCGCGCTCACGCTAGCAGAACAGTTGCGACGAGGACGCTCCATGATGGAGAGTTAGCGTCTTTTATGTCAGCTATTGAGCAGACAGAGCTAACACGTTTATTAGCCGAGAATGATAAGCGGGTGGCGACAAACTCCAAAGTAACGCCAGTTTATTAGCATGGAATGGATGAAACTAAAATTCGGGGAATGGTTGCCAGATCAACCGGACTTTGAAAATCCTGGCGCTACGGTTGCAACGAACTGCTATGCAGGGGCTACATCTTACAAGCCGATAAAATCTATAGAGGCATACAGCGACGAGATAGGGCTGGCTGGCGGTGATTTTATTCGCGGCGCAGTTTCATGTAAGGACGCGACAAACACCGCACGAGTTTATGCGGGCGATGCCGGAAATATGTATCGTCTGTCCGCACAATCGTTTGATGCGATAGCAACAGGGTTTACTGGAACAGCGACTCAGAACGTATGGAATTTCGCGAACTACGGACCGGAAAGACTGCTAGCTACAAATTTTATGAACGCGATCCAAAAGATTGTTCATGGCACAAGCATCGGCGCATTAGGCGGAAATCCGCCACGAGCAAAATACATACAGACCGTCAGAGATTTTGTGGTTTTAGGCTGGATCAATGACGGAAGCGACAGGCCGAACCGAGTGCAGTGGTCTGGGTACAATGATTCGGAGTTCTGGCAAGCGGGTGACATCGCCAGACAATCAGATTATCAGGACATATATGAAGGTGGCTGGATCACAGGACTGGCCGAAACAGGCGGTAGTTGTTTGGTGATCCAGGAGGAAGCAGTCACCCTCATGCAGTACGTCGGTCCGCCATTGATATTCTCGTTTACCAGATTAGCTAATTCTGTAGGAAGCCGAACGCCGAGAAGTATTATTACGCACTCCGATAGAGTGTGGTGGTGGGGAACCAATGAAATCTGGGAATTTAGCGGCGGTCAAATTAAGCCGATAGCAGGGGAGAAGGTCGCAGACTTTTGGGCTAATGACTACGACACAAGCTACCAAGAGAGAGTTAGTGTCGGCATAGATAGGACGCATAAGCTAGTAATCTGGAGTTATCCCAGTAATACGTCTACTGGGGGAGTCCCTAACCGTTTGTTGATTTATGCATGGGATACGGGAAGGTGGACAAAAGCAGAAGTCACAGGGGATACCATTTTTCATCATTTGAGCGCGGGCAAGACCTTAGAGGAAATGGATGCAATTAGCGACGACGTAGACACCTCGACCTGGGCGCTGAGTTTTGACCATTCGATCTGGAAGGGCGGCGATATTTCGCAGGGCATTTTCAAAAACAAAAAAATGCATCTTTTCAGCGGCTCTCCGATGTCCGCGACAATCGACACGCCAGAGTTCAAAGCGCCGACAGGAAAGACCATAGAAGTGATGGGCGCGAAGCCTTTACACGAGGGCGGGGATGCACAACTGTCCATAGGCACTCGGTCTGTGCAAAGCGAGAGCGCGACCTACACCACGAACACCAGCGTTAACCGTTTCGGAGAGGTCAATTTACGCAAGTCTGGCAAGTTTGTGAGAGGTCGTATGCATTTGCAAGGAAGTTGGTCGCAGGCCATTGGCTTAGAGCTACAGGTCAGGGGTGCGGCAACAAGAAAGAGAAGCGCAGATGGTTGATACGCTCGCTCCGGCAGGGTTATTAGCCCAGATGTCGACGGCGGCAACGTCAGGGCCGACTCTGGCCTATAGCGCCGTGCATCACAGCGAAATTAAACGAATGGTAGTGGTTAATACGAATTTGAGCGCTACGGCAGGACAATGCACGATCTACCACGCAGACAATGGAGAGGGATTTTCAGCGGGAAATGCGCTAAGATTTGGGCATAGCATCGCGGCGAAAACGCACTTTGAGATTGTCGCAAACGATGATGGTAGTGGTATCAGTGTGAAAGCGGGAGGTAAAATCGGAGTGAACGCCACGACGAGCAGTATGACGTTATCCATTTACGGAACCACAAGGGCGGGTCGATAATGGCTGTGCCAGGGAATCCCATACCGCAAAATTTATCTCCTGCCATGCAAGAGGCGGTTCTTGCGGCACGGAAAGAAGTCGCGGAAGGCCCGAGGAGTCTCGCTCGAAGAGGAGTGAGAGAAGGGAAGGCAGGAAGAACAGGTGGCTATCCCAGGCTGAATCTAAGCATGGATAGGCCATCATACGACTGGACTAACCCAGCGATCATGGAGTTACAAAAACATACCTACAATGCGAAAAATCTTCCGTATGCAACACATGGCATAGGTATCGCGAATTACGGTTGGAATCGCAACAATATTGACCGGAATGTGAAGCTTGGCAGAGACAGAAAAAAAGCGGGCGATAAAAGCGGGGGTATGGCCGAGATATACGATGATATGCTGGTTTGGGCGAACAAGTACAAGCCAGAAAGCGGCCTCGCAAATTACATCAAAACAGGCAAAGAGGGCAAGGGTTACGATACTGACGATGTATTACGAGCCGCAGATTATGGGTTAAGGGAGACTGCCCGACAACAGCAGACTAAGGGAAACTTTCTCAAGGATATGGTGCTGGGCAATCTGGGTACGATTGCAGGCGCAGCGATGTTAGCGTTTCCAGCAACAGCGCCGTTTGCGGTAGCCGCCGGAACGGTAGGCCAAGGGCTTCAAAGCGGGACAGGATTTTTGAGACCCAGACAGGAAGCCGGATGGGGAGCAGGATTAAGAGGCGCGGCGCAAGGCTACTCAACAACTAGCGCGTTGGCGGGGGGATTAAACCAAGCGGGCTATCAAGTGCCAGCGCAACGGGTTCCATTTGTGGGAGAATTGCCAGCCCCTCTTCAGCCGTATGGCACAGATCCGGTTATGGCGGGACCGCCAAGAAACCAAACCGTATTGCAGAAAGCTACGGATTTTATGAAGAAATATGGGATGCCGTACTCGGCGGCAATGAGTTTAGCTCGATCCGCCGAAGAAGCAAAACTGGGAGCGATGCCAACATCCGAACGACTTGCGGTAGAAGGGCGATTGCCAGTGGCGACATTTGGTGGCGACAACCCAGCGTCAGAGTCTTTTGCAGTTCCCGACATCTGGAGTAATCGCGGAGTAGCTGGCGGAGTAACTGGCGGAGCGGCGATCTCAGATGATATTCCGAATGTGAACAACAATTTATATTACAACCAGTTAGCGCATCAACTAGCGTTTGGCGGTCCTGGCCCAAGGCGGGGAAACCCGTTCTTATCGCCAGTGGTTCACGCCCCGCCGTTGGTGTTCCCAACAGCTTAGTTAGAGGTTAAGTAAATGGCAATCGAGACGACAACTCAAACAGGTTACTCCGCACCGTGGATGCAACAGCAACCATATTTGACCACAGGCTTTGAAGAGTCGCTACAAGCTTTACGTCAGGGCGGGCCACAAGTATATCAGGGTAGAACATATACGCCTTTTAGCGGACAAACGAATCGCGCCTTGGGAATGATGGAAAATTTAGCGACTCAGGGATCTCCCGTAGACCTTGCAAACACCCAGTTAGCAGAACGAACACTGCGAGGCGATTTTCTTACGCCGGAGAGCAATCCTTACCTCCAGGCTTATTATGAGCGGGCGGCTGAAAGTATCCAGCCTAACATAGCATCTATGTTTGGCGCAGGAGGGCGGACAGGGAGCGGAGCGCAGTCGATGGCATTGGGTCGAGGTTTAGCAGATGCGGCTTCGGGTATTTTCGGGGGAGCTTATGGCGACGAGAGAACCAGACAGATGCAAATGTCTCAATTAGCTCCGGCGATATCGAATCAACGATATGCGGACGCTCAACGACTCATGGGTGTTGGTAGTGCTCTCGAGGGGCAGTCCGATTTGCGTTTGCAAGATCGCATTAGGAGATTCAACGCTTTGCAAAACAGACCGGAGGCGGCTTTAAACCAGTACCTAGCGAGAATTACAGGTAATTATGGGGGCGCGACAGCACAGACAACGCAATCGCCACTGTACCAACCTAGCGGCGGCCAGAGATTCCTGGGCGGAGCCATGATGGGCGCTAGTATGTTTCCAGACAATCCGTGGGCTGGCGCTCTGATGGGCGGCAGCGGCGGTTACTTACTAGGAGCGTAAAATGGCGAATCCATTAAGTCCGTTCATTACAGGGGCGCAGAACCTTTATGGAAACGTGACAGGCGCTCTCGGGGGCGCAGATTTACAAGGCGCTCTGTCGAACCCGATGTTTCTGTATGGCGCTAGTATTTTAGGCAGAGGCCAAACACGAGCGCCCCAGCCTTTGTTTGATATGCAGACTTTCGCGCAAGCACAACAAATGGCAGATATGTATAAGCGCAGACAGTTCTTTTCCGATCTAGCCGAAGACCAGCAAAAATACGAAGGCCAGTTGGACCGCTTTCAAGATTTTGCAACAAATGTGGGGAACGTGGCGCGAGATTATGAGACAGAATATACAGGCACTCAAGAAGATATATTAGAAGAATATACACCGGATGATACTTACGAGGGCGTTACGGCGGGGTTTCCACTAGACCCAAGCGATATAGATACAGCCGCATATAGGGAGCGTTTGTTGGATGAAGGGGTGCGACTGGCTCCGACAGGCGGTAGCCCAGAGATGGTTGACGCAGACATTGGCGTAAGAGGCACAGTAGCGACTTTAGGTGAAGGGGCTTCTTTCCCTGCCGCCCTCGCGGTAGACCCAGTGAGCGGAGAGGTAATGACCCCCGCGCCAGAACTGATGGCAGACCCCCTTAGTCGGGAGAATTTAACAAACAGGCTGTTACAGAGCGGCGTACCAGCTTTGCAACAGGCGGGGCTACAAGAGAAGTTTAGACCGCCAAGCCTGATGGCTGTTGACCCGTGGACACAATTATACGATCCAAGAACAGGTAAGTTTGTGAACATGGGTGGCGCTGGTGGCGCTGGTGGGGCAGGGGCAGCGATATTCGACCCCAGGCTTATGAGCGCGGGATACAAAGCAGCGTTGAGTGAAGGAATACCGCCAACTTTACCAGATGGATCACCAAACCCTGTGTTTGCAAACCGAGTGCGAACATTAAACGAGAAAACAGAACGCACAGGCCCAGCTACAATAGGCACAAAATTACGAGAATTAAGAACGGCAAAAACCGAAGGTGGTATAACTGAAGAAGGGTACGAAAATCAAGTAGAACAATTATTGCGTAACCAGTGGATAAATAATATTACTGAATCTGATAAGCAAATAGAAAAAGACGTAGCTAAAAAATTTACTAATTGGCAATTTCAAGGTGGCAGGTTCCAAGATTTAGCAGACATAAATCAAGTAGAACAGGTGATTCAAGATTTTGTAGATAATAGACCAATAACTGGCAACATTTTAACTAATAGATTGCCAAAATTTGTACAAACAAAACTCAATCCAAATGCTGTAATGTCAAAAGATAAAATTTTAGAAATAACTCAAAGAACTTTACGGGAAATATTAGGCGCACAATTTACAGAGAAAGAAGGAGAGTTAATAATGAGCAGGGCATGGAATACAGAGTTGCCCGCTAAAGAATTAGCTAAACGAGCGCAAAAAATGGTTGCAATATTAAGAGCAAAACAAAATCAATTAAATGAAGGGTATAAGTATTGGCGTACTGAAAAAATAGACATAGAAAATTTATCTTATAAACCAGCACGATCAATATTAGGTTTTGAGCAACAGGACTTTATGACAGCAGATGACTTTCTGGAGACTTTAGACTTAGACCAACAATCGGAATTAAGTGGGACAAAAGTATCACTGTAGCGACTTAAGGAAAGGCGACAAATGTCATTTATCAAAAACACAAAAGATGGCGCTTATATAAAATTTACGCATGGCCCTGAAAGGGGGAATTTATATAAGTACAGCCTTGATGATGTCAAACAGGGAACAGTGCAAAGCGAGTTTGACAACTACAATGCAAAGTACGAGTTTCAGCCGACAGACAGGCAACAAATAGCGGCAGGGGTTCAAGGAGCGACGTTTGGATGGGGTGACGAATTGCAAGCATTTTACGGTGCGGCATTAGACAAGGTTTTTGCAGGAGAGGACTTTTCCGATAGCTATGTGGCGTTGCGAGACGCTTATCGTGATGAAGTAGAATCTTACGAGCAAAGTGACCCTCTTGGATATACCGTGAACGAGGTGGCAGGGTCGTTGCCGACAGGCTTTGGGATCGCTATGCAAATGGCAAAAATACCGAAAATAGCGACGGCGTTACAGGGCGGCTGGAAAAGCAAACAAGCGTTAAAAGCGTCTGCGGTAATTGGCGCGACTGAAGGAACAATATACGGCGCTGGGGTTGCTGGAGGAGGCTCCCCAGTGATACAGAAAGACCCAAGGACGGGAGAGATAACACAAACGGAAGATGTGCTTTCGTCGCCATTGTCACAGGGCTTGACTACTGCCGGATCTGGCTTGGGGGGAGCCGTTGGAGGGCCGCTAGGACAAACTGTGATTGGCGCAGTTGGAGCGGCGGCTGGATATACCGGAAGAAAGCTGGGAGATGCGGTATTAGCCTTAAGCAATATGCTAAAAGAACGCAGTCAGCGCGTAGATATATCAATTCCAACAGCGGACACGATCTTAAAAGATGTTTTGTTACACACAGACGCAACAGAGGACGAAGTTTTCGCATGGTTGCGAAATAACCCAAAGTCTACTCTTGCGGACTTTAATGACGCCATGCAGAAAATGGGGCAAACGGTAGCGGCGAAATTGAATATGCCAGACAATTATCTGGAGTTTTTTTCGGGGCGAGATACTACTGCAATCGACAGGATCATGCTTCCCGTGAGAAAGCACTTTGGAGGTGTCGTAGAATCCGGCAGAACACTGTCGCAAATAGCAGAGGGCAGAGAGGCGTTAGCGAAACCGCTATATGCTCAAGCAATGGAAGAGGGTGTAGAAAATACGCCTGTGTTAAGACAAATATTCGAGCATATGAAAAAACATACGCCAGAGAGACTAAACAAATCAAGAAGGCTAGGGCTGGAACACGCTTTAGCAAATAGCCTTCCCATCGACGACGAGGCGCTAGGAACCGCATTGCCGACGTTGCGGTGGTGGCAAGCTATTTCCCAGCAGTTAGATGACGACATCGGAACAGCTATACGCGAAGGAAAAGGTTTCGAGGTGGCAAATTTAGTAGGGATAAAAAAACGAATAACGAATGAGTTATACGCCCAGAACGATGCGTATAGGCAGGCGAACGCTATATGGCAGAACAGCAAGCATATGGAAAACATGGTAGATGCGGGGAGGGATCTGTATAAAAACAAAAAGTTAAGCGAAATTTTCGCAGATTCAGAAGATATAAAAAATCTAAGCCCACGAGACAAACAGCTATTCATGTTGGGTTTCGGTGAGTCTATAGAAAACAACTTAAGCTCGATAATTGGCACGGGAGATTTCGGTGTTATGGCCGGATCTATGAAAACCAGATCGTTTTTAACAAAAGCAATGGAAGAAAAATTAAGATTGCTCTTGCCGGATGAAGC
>Ga0208919_1000637_pt1 | contig 22612 bp, 28 predicted proteins | sample 4_EtaG_FD_184076 | JGI IMG/M metagenome (GOLD analysis project Ga0208919, IMG submission 184076) | Marine viral communities from the Subarctic Pacific Ocean - 4_ETSP_OMZ_AT15127 metaG (SPAdes) (version 3) | ecosystem: Environmental > Aquatic > Marine > Oceanic | place: Pacific Ocean | collected...
TGAGAAATTTTTTGCTACGATAGAAAAAGGGGAGGTTGTTATACCTCCCCCTGTACGTTACCCCATTAGCGTTACAAGCTGCGCGTTTAGGCTTGCGATATCTTCAGCGTTGCCGGCCTTGGTAGCAATGGCAAGCTTCTCTACGATAGCCTTCACGTCTGTCATTTGACGTTTGGTTTTTGTAGCTTCGGATTCTGCTACGAGGAACCAGCGCTCAGTGATAAGCGCTTTGGCTCGTTTTAGCTTCTCCTCTTCACTTAGCGTATCACCACGCCCCTCATCACCTTGGACTGTCTGCGCTGTCTTTAGTAATACATTGTAGGCCATAGCGACGCGCTCTTGATACTCTTCATGTTTGCCGCGCTCGTCTGCTAAATCACCGACAAGCTCAATATCCTTTGAAGGGATACTATAGTAAGCAATAGGAGTTTTGCCTCCTTTTGCTTTCGTTTCAGTTAGAACTAAGCTATCACATAGCTCGGTTGCGATTTTCATATCTTTATTCATTTTTATGTTATGTTAAGGCTTCATTTGAAGCACGAAAAGAGAGTAAGCTAGTTTATCTTCTAACGCAAGCACTTTTTAAAAGTTTTTTATCTGCTATGCTAGGCTTTTGTTCTATCTTTTAAAACTTTTCGCCAGTCGTTAAACAAAGGCATACAACAACCAGCGCCAACGGCAAGAGATTCTTTTAAGCGCTCAGCTTCTGCTGGCTCAGCATCTTCTAACAAGCCACACTTATGGCGTTTGCCATCCCAACGCAGTAAAGGGCAAGGTGTAATAGCTTTGCCTAGTTTCTTCTGACCTTCAAAGCAGATCGCTTTAGTACAACAAAAACCAGAACCAACGCAAGAGGTTGCTTTTAACATGGCGAATAGTATAAGACAGCATCCCCACCTGGTCAAATAAAAATATCTACTTTAGAAGAAACTCTTTACGATCCTAAAAACGTTTCACGTAGATAGCATAACAGCGCAGCTCTATGTTTCACGTAGATAGCATAACGTAGCGGTGATCTTAGAACCATCGTTGACAATAGACATGATCATGTAATTTTGTTAACTTGGGATTCTACACACTTATGTAGGGTTGACGTTGATGTAGGATTAGTAGTTATTACTTGAATTATATATATGTATATATTTATACATACTGTATAAAATTAAACATCATACCCATATACCCGTATAATACCCTGAGTTGACAAAATAACATGATTATGTCTATTATCAACGTCGCTTCTAAAATAACCTACCCCTACGTTATACAGTGATGTACGCTAGAAGATAGTACTTGACTTTGTAGAAGATTTATGATACTGTATTAGCCGTTTGGTAGCAGTATGATATTGTTACTAAGCTACGATACAAAATGAATAACGCAGATATATTGAAGTGGACTTATGAAGATATCATAAGTGATAAGTCAAAGGCTAGTTATATGCTAACAGTATTACTAGGTAAGGCAGAAGATGACGCAGAGTTGTTGAACTATGCGCACATAGACACTTGTACTAAGATAGCTGAAAGCAGAGTGCAAAGAAAAGTTTATGTTAAAGTAAAGGATAGCATAGACGCTCTCAGCCATGTAACACAGCAAGCACAGGATGGTACATTAGCAGGTTGTCGCTACTGTGATTATACGCCAGAAAATGATATGAATTTAACAACAAAGCTACGCTACGCTTGTAATGGTCTGATGACAGCAGTCAACAGTGCGGTAGGTATAAGAGACACTAAGGTAGCTTTTAAACAGGTTAAGTAATATGAAAGACATAGAAAAAATATTAGACAAACATAGGAAAGAGGCTGTGTTTAGCTTTGGGTTGTTCATGGCGCTCTGGATTTTTGTAATTATCATTTGCATTATAGGATACGATATATGATAACACTAGATGAAAGGCTATTCGCTGACCTTGTGCTAGGACACAAGTCATACATTATCGTAGACGAGATTGTCAAAGCTGCGATAGATAACAGTGACTACGGTAACGAACACCTCGTATGCGAGTGTGATCCCGACGCTGTAGGTTGGAGCGGTGCTACTATAGGTAACATCGTAGCCGCTGGTAAAACGAAGGATGGCAAGCAACTGTACAGACTATGGAGGCGTAGCGAGTGGACTATGGTAGGTAACACAGCACGCCAACGTAGAGAGGAACGTGATCGTAAGTGCGCAGCAGTCGAGAAAGCTAAGCTTGATGCGTTAGAAGATTTGAAATCACACATGAGTGATCTAGGTGTTAAGGATGAGCTAATAGAGAAACTGCTTAGCACTATGAAACAAGAAGAAATTCGTAACATGTTAGGACTATGACAACAAACACAAAAGAAATACCATTCCAGACAAAAGCAGCTAACGAACTCGCTACACGTGTACGTAATGAGCGAGGCGCTTTGCTACAAGCTGGCACAGGCGTAGGCAAGACCTACATCACAGCCCAAGCTATCAAACAAGTTGTTGATGAGCTACAAGCTGATCCAAGTATAGGCGCTAACGCTGCCATACCCGTGCTGTGGATTGCACCTGCAGCTACTATCATACAAACCAAACGTGTGCTTAAAGCGTACGGTATCGCTGGCAAGGTGCTAGTATTATCGTACTCGGCGCTCACGTCTCCTAAAACTGGCGGCGCTATGTATTACAAAGCACGTACAGTAGTGACCTATGGTCAAGAGAACATCGTCTACGATTGGAGTGACATTATGTTACCCAAGCTAGTGGTGTTTGATGAATGCCAAGCGTTAAAGAATGAGGACAGCACACGTACAAATATTGCACGTGGATTGCCTGAGAACGTTAAACGTATATTCATCAGCGCTACACCCTATCAACGTGTATGTGAAGCGCGTACTGTAATGGTTGGTGTAGGCATGCGCTCTAAGTACAACGTACTCCCACTATCACAGAACACTGCGCCCTCTGTCATGCGCTCGCTTGCCACATACGGTAACACTGCAGCGTACAGTCCGAAGGCTATGGAACGTGTCAAAGATGTCATGGAACCGTACACCGTTAACGTTAAGGGCGTACGTTTCAAACACAAGGCACGTACAGAATGTGTACTCATTGACTTTCGTAACCAGAAAGAACGTGATATTTATAACAACGCATACAACGAGTATCTTGAAAAGCTTTACAAGTTGCGTGGTCAAACGGGTCACGGTATACTCGCCGCTCGTCTCGTAGCCATGCAAAAGTTCAGGCAAAAAGCTGAAGAGATACGTTCGCCGTTGATTGCTGGCAGAGCGCACAACGCAGTTCAAGAAGGCTCGCAGGTTATCATAGCCAGCAACTTCAAGAACATGTTACGAGGCGCTTGGTTAGCACTGACCGAACGCTACGGATATGACAGTGACCGTATTGGATTTGTTACCGGAGGTCAGTCATCCGAACAGAGGCAACGTCATGTTGATGAGTTTCAAGAGGGCAAGCGTGATGTCATGTTACTTACGTTACAAGCTGGCGGTGTAGGTATATCTCTACACCATGAGCAGGATAGCGCACGACCTCGACATATCATACTACCCCCAACGTGGTCAGCGATAGACTTGATCCAATGCCTTGGCCGTAGCCATCGTATCACCTCACAATCTAACACACTGCAAGAAGTCTTATGGTATAGGAATACTATTGAGGAACGAGTAGCTGCTGTGGTAGAGAATAAGGTTAAGTGTATTAATAAAGCTGTATCTGCTAAAGAACAGTGGGCTTCGCTATTCGCTCCTAACCTAGACGATGAACTTGGCAGCGTAGACACTGATATAGATGACGATGTTGACTACGGTATAGATGAAGGGTTACTAGAATGAAATCGCGAAGCGTTGCAGCTAACGGCCCTACTAACATAGAGTCAGAGTTTAGGCTACAAGTAACGTGTGGCAAAGGGTCTTATGGTATAGGTAAAGAACCGCATAGTGCTAGGCTGCCTGATAAATTACTTAACATTGACGATGATCTTAGCGGAGACTATTACAAGCTTGTGTCAGTTGAGTGGGTACGTGAAGTATTCAACCCAAGTTATAGAAAGTTTTGCGAAGACAGAGGTATCAGCTATGATATGAAAGATTTTATATACGGGAAAAGAAAAAGCTTGACATCGTAGATCAACTGTGGTATACTATCATAGTCAGTTGGCTACCAGTTTTATACCACATAGCTAACGTAGACAAAACAACAACATACAAAATGAATATATTCGTAGTTCACCCAAGCCCCAAGGTAGCAGCACGTATGCTATGCGATAAGCATATCGTTAAGATGCCTCTCGAATCAGCGCAGATGTTATGCGCAGCCTACGATCCTATGGACAACCCACCATACAAGCGTGTCCATTACAACCATCCATGTACGCAATGGGCTAGGCATAGCTTAGCCAACTACAAGTGGCTTATCGAACATGCCAACGAGTTATGCGCAGAGTACACTAAACGTTACGGCTGTGATATCGTACAACATGCAAGTGAGAGTGTTATAAAGTGGTGTGATACTTGGAAGAGTACTCTAACATTTAAACACACTGAGCTAACAGAACATCCACAATGCTTCGGTGATTTCCATGATCGCTGTTTCGTACTGGACAATCCTGTCATGGGCTATCGTCGTTACTATCGTACAGCTAAGAAACGCTTTGCCAAGTGGTCACACTCAGAACGTCTAGGTTACGGTGCGCCTTACTGGTTCACAGAAAATGTAGATGTTATGTTAAGGGAGGGACAGCTATGACAAACGCCTATGATTCTACGACTGACGGCTTTTACATAACGTTTCCGTCTAACAAATTTACAGTCAGCGTACACTGGAGAACTGGCAACCACTGCGATAGTGGCAAGTCTACAGCAGAGGTAGCTATATGGGATAAAGATAATAAGTGGTACGAGTACAAAGAGTTTATGGATTTAAGTGTCGTGCAAAAGTGTGACACTGTTATGGAACATGTATCACCTGAAGAACTTACTAAGATACTTACAGCAGTTTCTAACATACAAGAAAAATGAGAAAAATAACCAGACAAATAACAGAAGCATTCGCTAACAAACAAGCGAAGCGATCAGGCAACGATGAAGTTACGCTAACTAATGACTCAGAAGTTAGACTATACTTACATCGTAACAAGATAGCTGAACACGTAATCGGTACAAACATACTGACAGTTACGTTAGCAGGTTGGGGTACGAACACTACACGTGAGCGCCTTTGCGGATTGATGACAACGCTCGACCTACCTATACACTTTACTCAGCATAAGCATGAGCAATACATACGCACCGCAACAAAGGGACGTAAGATAGGTGAGAGTGAAATCATAAGCATTGACCTAAACACAGGTGAAGAAGTGCAGAAATGATTAAAGAAAAGATAATAAACTTTAGATCGTCGGATAAAAAGTTCGGTACACTAGGTGATCTCAACGATAACACTCCACTAATACTACTAGCACCTAAGAAAGATGATGAGACTTATGATAAGCGTGAGACTCTATGCGTAGACGGTACAGATCAAAAACTTATCAAAGAACGTTTAGCTGAAGGTTGGGATGTTATGTTAGCGTATCATTACTACGACAGGTTAGAGTTAGATAACTATGTGCCAGAGGATCATAGCTATCTACGAGGCATAACAGATCACGTATACCACCCAGAACTAGGACGTAAAGAAATACAATGGCCACAGAAAAAGAACGCACAATAGATTTAGCAGCGCGAGTCAAGCGTTACAATACCAACGATAGCTACATACAGAAACAGTTAGCCAATGCGCTCACGTTAAGCTACCGTCCAGAGCCTGTCTTAATCACAGGATCTACTGGTACAGGGAAAGAATTGATAGCGCACATACTACACGGTACACGTGTAGGTGAGTTTGTCACAGTCAATACCACAGCAGTAACCGATACGTTATTCGAGAGTGAGTTGTTCGGTCATTTAAAGGGTAGTTACACAGGCGCTTTCAGAGATCGAGACGGACTCGTAGAGTATGCCAAGAATGGTACGCTGTTCCTCGATGAGATAGGTGACATGCCGCTAGGCTTGCAAGCAAAGTTGCTACGTTTCATACAGTTTGGTACATACCGTAGGGTGGGAGACAACGAGACACGTATATCCAACTGCCGCATCGTAGCTGCCACGTGTGCATCGCTACCCTTACGAATAAAGATGCAAGAATTTAGAGAAGACTTATACTACAGACTATCAACGTTCAACATACACCTAACGTCTTTAATGCAAAGAGTTGGTGATGCTGTGCTGTACATAGAGAATCATCCAGCATACGAGAAGATGTCTAAGAAAGAAATACAATCTCTTATGAAACATTTATCAGTAGATAAGTTAGCGGGTAACTATCGTGAGCTAGAGCAGTTAATGTTACGGTATGAAGTCTTAAAAGAACTACCCGAAAATGTTAAAAGGTACTAAAAATAGTTTTAAAAGTCAAGCACTTTGGCACGAATCTTGCTTTATAATAGGTATCTGATACCTCGTGTAAAGCGTTAGCAGATAAACAAGAACATAACATATATGGCACAGTATAACGTACAAGAGTACAAGGACGGTGATTGGAAAGGTTTCAAATTCACCGTGAAACAATTCGATACCACAGCGGAAGCTGTAGAAGCTATCGGAGAAAGCAACGTACTAGCATTGCTAAACCAGCAAGTCGCTAGTCGTATACGAGCGAAGGTCAAGAACTCGTTACCGAAAGGTCTTAACGAAGATGATCTTAAAACACAGCAATCACGTTTACAAGAGAAGCACCATGATGGTGTACTCTTTACATCAGATGACGCAGACAAGTGGAAACCTGACCAACGTGAGCTTACACCTACCGCACTGTTTAAGTTAGCGCAAGCTGCTTTCAACTCTGGTAAGGCAGAGGAAGGTAACGAACTTCTGAAACAGATGGCTTCCATGATGGAAGAAGTGTAAGTAATTACTCATGATAGGGGAGAGTGTTAATACTCTCTCCTATCTTTTTAATAATTTAAGTTGATATATTAATATGGAAGATGACAACACAATAGATATTGTAATAGGTAAATTACAAAAACCAGAACGTAAAACAGGCTCACCATTAAAGGTGAATCGTTCAACATACACAGAGATTAGCGCAGAGTCTGTCAAACCTATCTTAGATAAATTAATGAATGATCCTACAGATGTTTTTGTACCATCAAAGGGTTCTGGTTACACTTATCGTACACTATATTGTAAAATAAATGATGCGCTCAAATGGCTTATGCAAAACACAGATGATCCTGAGAGGTCAGAGTACTGTTTGCTACGATCACAAATTTCTATACGTGCGATAGAAGATCCAGATAACTCTGGCGTTTTAATATATTTTAAAGAGGGTATGCGTAAGCTACGGCAGAAGTCTGGTGACGGACGTTCGTTAGAGTTTGCTACAACTGACTCAGGTAAGTGGAGACATGATGTCATACGTTGGTTGAAGAATGCCAAGGACGGCGATATGTTTGAGAGCGGTACGCTTGAAGAGTTCTTAACAGAACAAGATGAAGCATGGATATTGCAGACGTTAGCTGGCATAGCACCCGACGCTGAGTCTGTTGTTAAAGAGAAAAGTTTCCGCATCATACGATGAGCGATTACATTGGCGTTGTATACCTTATAGCGTTTTTAAGTTTTGTAACATACAACTATTATAAAGAATGACAATTGAAGAACTACTTAACTGTAACATAGCAGAGTTAGAGAATATGTCTGACGAAGAGTTGAAAGAACACTTCAAGCCATACCTATCTGTAACACAGCCAGACCCAAACGTAGCTATAGTTAAACCGAAGCGTAAGAAGAAAGCTTCGGTTATATCGAAGAAGAAAAAACAAACCCTTGAAGAACAGATGAAAGAACTTGCAGAACTTCATGGAGTTAACTTAGAGAAACCAGCTAAAGATATTTTACCAGCAAACTTACGATAATGAATTTAACTTTAAAAAGAACCAGCGACGGTCGCTATATAGTTAAGCTAGACGCATCCCTCTACAGCCAGACAGCATGCCCTCGGCGCTTATGGTACATGGGAGCGCGTGGCCTAACCTATGAAGCGAAGTCACACAAGATGGAGTATGGCACAGCGTTTCATAAAGCGTTGCAAGAATACTACACGACAGGTAACACGAAGGCATCCATCGCCACTGCGATAGAACACTTTGAACAAGATGACATACATGTACCTGACAATGACTTCCGTGACATGGGCCATCTCGTAGCCACACTCACACAATACTTTAACACGTATGAAAAGTTTGACGGATTGAAAGCTGACACAGGTGATGAAGGCCCACTACTAGAGCAGCGCTTTGCTGTACCGTACTGGACTGACGGCGAGCTTATTGATGTCGTGCTATGTGGTACTGTTGATATGATAGGTAACTACAACGGACTACCTGCGCTCATAGATCACAAGACAACATCACTCAACCAAGTTGAAAAGTATTTAGACAGCTATCAGAACTCACCTCAGATGATGTTCTACACTATGATATGGAAGCGTATGTTTCCTGATGTACCTCGCAGTGTTATCATCAACGGTATCTTTCTTAACCGTAGTGGTAGGAATAAGTTCCAACGCTCAGCGTTCATAACGTTCAGCCCTCACGTACTCAAAGAGTTTGAGCAACATTTAAAGCTGACGATAGAAACGTATGTAGCAAACCTACTCAAGGTTATTCGAGATGGCGAAGATCCAGAAGAGACGTTCTCTCCTAACTTCACCTGCTGTGAAACTAAATTTGGTAGGTGTAACTTCTCACCTGTGTGTACAACACCGAGGCAAGAAGATCGTGAGACTATCATAGAGTCTCTGTTCTCTACCACTAACACCTATGACCCACTATTATTCCAAGCATAATGTTAACTGATCCACAAATAAGAGATATAGCGCTGAAGCGTTTTACAGAAGAAGCGCCAGCAAAATTTACAAAGGGTATGCAAGAACATAACCCTGACGGTACAAAAGGTTTGATGCGCATGGAACCCTTACAGCTTGTCGATAGCATAGCTGAAGAGGTGATAGATCAATGGCATTACATAGAATCTATTAGACAGAAGTTCTATGATCTGCTAAGTGAGAACCGACAACTGCGCAGTCGTATAATTTCCCTTGAGGAAAAATTAAAAGACAACAAGACACATGAGTAAAGCCATAATAGGAGTTGTGGGTAGTAGCGGTACGGGTAAATCAACATCCCTGCGCAACTTATCTCCCGATAAAACCCATATCATAGACCTTGAACGTAAAGGTCTGCCGTTCCCTAATGCAGGGAAGTTCAACGTTGCGTCATGCGCTAACATAAAAGAGTTCGACCAAGCCTTAGACAAGGCGCTTGCCGATGAGAAGTGTGAAGTTATTGTGATAGAATCTTTCACAAAGTATACAGAAACACTTATCGCTTTGGCACAGTCATCATTCAAAGGCTACGATGTATGGTCATACTATAATCGTATGATACGTGCCACGCTTGAGAAGGTTAAGAATGATAGAGCCGTTGTAATATTCACAGGCATTGATGAGATCGTACAGATTGCACAGCCTAGTGGTGACACATACAACGTACGCCGCATCAAGGTGCAAGGTAAGCAGCATGAAGGCTGCATAGAAAAGGAGTTCCTTATGGTACTCTTTACTGAAGTCAAGCGAGACAAGGAAGGCAATGTACGTTACGTGTTTCAAACAAACAGTGACGGCATTACATCTGCCAAGACTCCTATGGGTATGTTCAAGGATGCGTACATAGACAATGACATTGCTGTAGTTATTGAAGCAGCAAAGAAATACTACGCAGCATGAGCAACAAAGATAACGTAGCCGACTTGGTACGAACTGTTGAGAACGTTGAGGATATTTTAAAGTATGCACAGCGTGATCTAAAAGAAGCTGTTAGACAACTGCCTGAGATTACAGACGCTAATCCTGTTGAGTGGCCTAGCAATATGTTCTTAAAGCAATTGTTTGATGATCTTATGTTGGCTTACGGTAAGCCAGACACTGATTACAATAGCAATCAGCAACGTAAACTAAATGAGTTGATGAATGTTTTGGCCTCAAAGAATATAGATACCGTAGACGATCTTATTGATAAACTAATTTTAGGAGAATAACTATGCAACAAGAAGTATCAGAATATAAAGAAGTGGCTTTAGCTGTAGCGCGAGCAGCGCATGCACAGGCTAAAGAATTTGCAAGTGAACTTGATATCACATACGTAGAAGCGCTTAGCTTACTGCAGACTATCACAGTTGATAAGCTAACCTACGGATTAGCACAAACGCTTTCTTCACCTGACAATAGGAGTGCGGTCAATGAAGAACTTATAAACAAAGACGCTCCCAATAATAACAAAACTAAATAAAATGGCAGTCATCAACCTAGATGAAATCGCAGATAACGTAAGACCTTATCTGAAAAAAGACACATACTCAGCACGTATCATAGAAGCTGAGTTCACAACGAGTAAGGCCGGAGCGCCTATGATCGTTATGCAATGGGAGGTTGTAGCACCTGATGCTACTGAAGACCTCGAAGGTAAAACTGTTCGTATCGCTGGCTTACAGTTCCGTGACTATCTCTCGTTCAGTGAGAAAGCTATGGAGATAACTCTAAAGAGAGTCAAGACACTTCATCGTGCGCTTGAACTATCCGCTGAGTTCGATACGGATAATCCTAATGTAGATCAGTACGCTGGCTTAGCTGCTGACGTTACATTAGAAACTGAGCAGACCGCTCAAAAAACTGATGATGGTAGCCCTGTCTTAGATGACGACGGCAATCCAATCATGAACAACAACTATCGGTTGAAACGTGTTCTTCGTAAGAACGCTGACCACACGATAAACTAAGGGTTACGTTATGGTCTTAGTTTAATCGCTAAGACCATAACATTTAATTTAAAAACGCATGGGTACAGACTTACTATTAAGACGTGGCAAGGTGTCTGGTTTGGGTTGTGTAGACCTTACGCAAGGGAGCTTGGTAAGCGTACACAGTTATTCATTACCTATGTTGATCGCCTATGCGTTTATTCTTTTACCACTGGTAACAATAATGTAGCGATTGGTTATATGGCTGTAGAAACTATTAGATATAAGAAGTCAACCCTTCCGTATAAAGGGTTGACTGTAGTTTTAGGGAAGCCTTCACGCTTTGATCGTGCGCAATTGCTTAGCGGTTATGGAGGGCAGATGTTTTACAATGCGCTATCGCCCATACCGAGGCAGAGCGTAGACGTGTTTCTCGCTGATGCTGTGGTCAACGGTGAGGTTAAGTACCAAGAGGGTACGAAAGTTGTTCTACTGCTAGGGCAGAAGGCTTTAGACATGGTAGCACAAGGTGTCAGCATAGATGAACAACGTGGATGTCCTATCATCAAAGACGGTATCACATACGTTCCATCGTACGAGCCGCAGGAAGCGGTCGATAGACAGGCATACTTCAACCCTAACGACACAGATGATAGCAAGGGCGGTGATGATAAGGGACGGCATGGAAAAACCCGTAGACCGAATCGTAAGTTCTGGCTCACCCGTGACATAAAGAAAGCTGTCGGCTACCTGACACAGGAAGCTGTAGTAACCAAGGCGAAACATATCTTATGGCCTCGCGCTGCTGAAGTTATCAAGGTGCTTACCAACACAAAGGGCAAGCACATGTACTTTGACATTGAAACTAATCGTAACCTTGAGCTTACGTGTTTTGGATTTTCGTTTGATGACGCGACTGCGTGGTGTGTACCTATGGTGGTATCACCGAGAGAAGGTTACTACTACAGTGACACTCATAAGATTTTAGCTGCGCTTGCCGTGGCAATGCGTGACAACATAACTGTCATACACAACTCTCTGTTTGATTTGTTTGTAATGGCATACAAGTACGGTATCCCAGCACCTCGACGTGTGTACGATACCATGCTTGCACACCACAGATTATTTCCAGAAGTAGAAAAGTCGTTAGGTCACTGCCTATCGTTGTACACTGACCAGCCCTACCACAAGAACGAGGGCGTGTTCGATGCACGTGGGCTTGAGCAGCAGACACAGTTGTATGAGTACAATGCCAAGGATGTTATAAGCATGGCACTACTGCAGCCGCAGATAGATGCTACTGCAGCAAACTTCAAGGCAACTGAAAGCATACAACAGGTTAATGATAGCGTTGTACCATACCTGACTGCCATGTTGCAGGGCATACGTTACAAGGACGACAAGTTAGATGACATCATAGCTAACAACGACAGACATCAGAACGTGTTGCTGAGATTCCTACGATTACTTATAGGCAACGACCTTAACCCTAACAGTCCCAAACAAGTCGCTAACTATTTATATAACAAGTTAGGTTACAAACGTCCGTCGAAAGATATCACAAGTGAAAAGGCTTTGTTACAACTGAGGTTGTCGAATCCTGACAATCCTGTTATTAGTCTTATCCTACGCTATCGTTCACTTGCTAAAGAGAGTGGGCAGTTAAAGTTTCCAGAGTGGGTAGGTACAAAACCATTAGACCACAAGCGTATCACGACTGCGTACAATCTGGCTGGTACAACCTCATATAGATTAGCGTCACGGCGCTTGTTAGGTCAGTGGGGTACGAACATACAAAACTTTCCCAAGAAACTTAGGAAGCTGTTCGTTGCTGATCCCGGTAACGTACTTGTACAAGCTGACCAAGCTGGTGCAGAAGCACTCGTCGTTAGCTATCTATGTCGTGAAGGAAACTTTAGACGATTGTTTGCCAACGGAGTTAAGTCACACGTCTACGTTGCACTCAGATTGTTTGAAGATGTATGGGCTGCTGAGTTAGGTGAAAGTATAAAAGACTATTGCGAAGCTTCCGCTGCCGACTTAGTTAAGTTACCACGTTGGCAAGAACTCAAGACACTTATATCTTCCAGTGACAACTGGTCAGCAGACAAACGTTATTACTTCATGGCGAAGATGGTATGTCATGCCAGTAACTATGGAATGAAAGCACCTACGTTCCGTGTCAATGTATTACAGAAGTCAGGCGGTGCAGTAAACCTAACCAACAAACGTGCCACGTTCTTTCTCGAAACTTATCACAAACTGTTTCCAGAGATTCGGTTATGGCATAGAGAAACTATCGCAGAACTAAATCGTGGTAGAGTTTTACGTAACTTGTTTGGTTATCCTCGGATGTTTACACAACCAATAGAGCCGTCCATGTATAAGGAAGCTTACGCTTTTGTACCACAATCAACCGTAGGCTGCATAACTAACATGGCATTCACAGATTTATATAACCATCCACGGATACAAGAACTAAATGCAGACGTGCTACAGAATAACCACGACAGTGTTTTGTTGCAATGCGCTCCCGACGTTGCAACCGAAGTAGCTAAACTAGCTTGCATAGCATTGAACAGAGAAATGATTTCACCTTTTGGCGAAGTCTTTCACATGAAATCAGAGGCTATGATAGGCGAAAATTGGGGAGAGATGACAGACATATAAATGACGAACATAGAAAAATGGAGATACTTCTTAAAAGACTTAGAATCACCTGACCTGTTTATTGACTGGGGATTTTACAGTATGATATCAACAGCATTACAACGTAGGGTGTGGTTGTTTCCCGACACATTCACACTATACCCTAACTTGTTTGTGCTGTTAGTTGGGCCACCTGCTGCTGGCAAGTCGCGTGTTATATCACAGGTAAGTGAGCATATTAAAAATCCTGTGCTAATAGATCGCAAACCAAACAAGAAAGCTAACAAGGTAGACATCAAACCATTCTATCCACTGAGTGCTGATACCATCACACAGGAAGCGCTTGTACAATACATAGTGAAGGAGTGCGCACGAGATTTTCATTACATGGATGAGAACAACCAGAAGATGCGTTCCTCACATTTCTCTGTGGGTTTTATGATAGAGGAGTTGGGAGTGTTGTTACGCAAGAACACTGACAGCATAGTGAATATGCTTAACCAGTTTTACGATAGCCGTGACTACACATACAAAACTAAACACCAAGGCACAGACATTATCAAGAACGTATGCGTCAACATACTAGGCGGCACAACACCATCATTTATACGCACAGCTTTCAACGATCAGATTATATCACAAGGATTTACGTCACGTGTTATCATGGTGTATGGAGACAAGCCAAGATTCCTACGACAGTTTCCCGGTGTTACTGAACAGCAGAAAGCATGTAAGTCAGAGGTGCTGGCACACCTTAAAAAGTTAGCATCCATAGGTGGGCCGTTGACGTTAAGTGAGGAAGCTGCTGACTATCACAAAGAAGTTTACGAGAGCGGTCAGCTTACACAGAAAACACTAAACAAGGATCACAGGCTTGAAACATATTACGGACGCAAGAATGTACATTGGCTAAAGCTGTCTATGATAATGCACTTCGCCGATGGCACAGCATCAATGACAATCGAGCGCGATACAATGGAACGCGCACTGCGCTTGTTGGCACATACAGAGATTCGTATGCACGAAGCTTACACCGTAGCTGGTCGTAACGTGTTAGCCGAAATTCAACGCCGCATCTGCCAGTATATTATAGATAAGGGCGCAGAAGGTGCGTCATTTAAGAAGCTGCTTATCGTTTTCGTAGATGATCTGAGCCAAGAAGAATTAAGAACTTGCCTAGAGTTTTTACTTATGACAGAACAAGTGAGTTTTGATAGTCACACATACAATGCACTTGTAACTAAACCCGCTGACCCTACAGAATATTTATAACATGTTTAGAAAAAACACATACGAAACTACGGTTAATGTAATAAGAGCCGAGAAGTTAGATTTCATACATGACCGTGCTATATACTTTAGCGAAGAAAGCACTGCGATATACGAGGCTTACATTGATGGTGAGCCTGAGACAGGCGGTTATCGTACACAGGTTAGCCCAGCCCATACTGACTTAATGTTTGTAGATGAACATGGCAACACCGTAGAACTCACCGAAGAAGAATATAAAAAAGCAGAAGACTTAGCGTACTGTATAACAGAAGACCACGCACACGATTGTGCGTGGGAAGATCGCTATGACGAAAGGGATTAAACATGACACAGGCATACCTTATAGATAGCACAACTAAACTTGTTTCACAGGTGGAGGTTGACGGATACAAAGACATTCAAGAAAAGATTGGATGCGAATTATTCACAACGGCATGTAGCCTAGAAAATGGTGACACGTTGTTTGTAGATGATATGTCCTTGATAGATGGTAAGGAACATGACTTCTTTATGTTTGCTGATTATCCATCACCTATAGCAGGTAACGGATTGCTGGTAGGTACATCACGTAGCGGTGAAGAGAAGGATTGCGAAACGTCTATAGTAGATTGTGCAATGAAAGTACGTTGGCTAGAGAAGTTATAACTCTTCGTCTTCTTCCTCAACTTCAATGTCTTCCAACACTGTAGTAACAACACGGCGAGTTAGTACACCTATAATACTCTCGTATGATAAATCAAATTCGTTATAGTAACGGCCTATCAAACCTTCGAGATCATTGTAAAACATTTGCTGTTGATCTTTTTCGTCGTGTTGTTTTTCTTTCATCTCAGCAAATCCCAAGCACCTTCATACTCATGGTGCTTCTTACCAGTGATAAAAATCTTCAGCGTCTTACAAGTAACGTTTTCGATAGGTAATATCCAAAAGCGTTTTACTTGTATGGCACAGCAAATAAAAAAATCTATAGAGTTTTTATCGTAAGCATCTTTGGTAACTTTACCATGACATAAACTAAAAGCGTAGTGAGGCCCATGTCTGGGAGTCATCATTACATTTTCCGTAGACTTAACTTGCACCCTGCAAAAATGCCTACCTTTTTCTGCAATAATATCATAACGAGCGTTATCGCCGAAAGGAAATGACACATTCCAGTTACGTTCTATTAACTCCTGCGCTACTAAAAGTTCCCCTCGATCTCCCAACGCTTTCATATTTACCATACCCAAACCATATCTAAATCCTCTGAAAAATCTTCAGGTAATATATCATAGTTCATTGCTGACTTCTCGCTATTTGTAACTCAACGTAACCTTTAACAAGTGCTTTACGTGTAGGTGACATGGCTTGCTTCCTTGCCCACTCATTAAACGTACGTTGCCAATCCTTACCACGCCCCATCTTTATCATAAAGTCTCGGTAGCGCATAAATTCTTTGACACCTTCAACTGTTTTTACAGAAGGCATTGTCTTATCAGATGTCGTATACAACCCTTGTACATAAGACTTCAGTTTATCTGGACGGCCCTGCGCTCTGTCAATCTGTTCTCGTAGCGCACCGGGAATTGTTTGCACCATTTCTTCAACCGTCTCAGCTTCTTTAAACTCACGTGTGTCAGGACGCATGTACTTATTACCCATCTCAGGTGACACAGTCGCATCTGTAAAACCTTCAAGGCGACGGAACACACGGTAGTTCCGACGCATGTTAGCTTTATCCATCTCTTCACGTTGGAAAGCTTGTTGTGATATTATGCGATAGGTTTGTGTGGCACGTAGCATGACATCGTTTAAAGCTTTGCCATAAGTTTCTATCACAGGAGCGCCTTCTTCTATGGCACGTACAGCGTCAGCCATCGGGTCCATCATGGTCTGGCTGAAAAAATCTAACGCAGGAAAAACAAAACCGCCTGGCAGGTCTGGATTGTAGCCTTGTTCAAATCGCGCCCAATCGTTTAGTAGCGCACTAACCAAACCAAAGTAACCTGTTTGGTTTAGCATATTAACTACAGCGTAACGTGCTTCATCATTGTTCTCTGCTTTAAGCGCTTCTTCAAGTGTAGGTGCGCCTTGCAGTTTGTTGTAAATAAATTGTGAAATGTATGTAAGAGCGCCGCCAGTAACTACAGCACCTAACGTAGACTTAACGAGTGGTCTTATGTCACCTTCATTAAATAGTGGGCCAAGGATATCACGATCCATACGTGTAGTCTTTTCAACTGTCCAACGCGATAGCGAAGTAAACAGTGATGGCGCACCAAACAAAGTCCATGATGGAACACCACGTACATCATAAGTGCCTTGGTTAATTTCAACCCAGCCAGCAGCCATGTCATCCAACATGTTATCAAACTCTGCATCACTCAGCTTATAGCTGTCAGCTTTATCTGCATGACGGCGCAATGTACGATAATCTACACCAGACATTCTACCCAACGTTTCTAATGTACGCATGGCAAGCCTGTCTGTATCTGCTGCGCCTATGTTCTGAAGCACAAGCGCACGACCAAGGCCAAACTGCAGCGCTCTTGTAGAACGTTCCATTATGTTACGTCCAGAATACTTTGTAGCCCAATCACTCCAAAGGTCTAAACCGTTCAACAACTTGGTGTGTGTTTCCAAACCAAACTCAATACGATTGGATTTAGTTTTGTTAACACCCTTTGCGTGACTCCTAACCCAACTCTTTCTTACGTCTGTGAATGACTTTACTAAAGCACTCGCATTGTTCCAGCCCATATAGGGTAACGCCAGTGTATAAGAGGTGAATAAGTCACGTATGCCAGACATAAAACCTAGCCAATGGCTAACAACTAAACGGTTGGCTGTACGTCCAATAAGTTCTGAGCCATCGTAGTAACCTAGATAGCCCTTCATAAAATTCTGTACCGCTGGATGGCTTGTCATACCAGCATTCAACTGAATCTCTTTACCCTCTATGATCTCTGTCTTAGTACGTGTTGTAAACGGACTGTCTTTGAGAGTAGCTGCGTGTTTGCCCTCATGTGGAACACCCAACGCAGCACGTACGACAGCATCGTTCTCAACATTTTTGTAGAACGCAAAGTCATCTGCGAATCTTTTAAAGTATCTTGTGTAGTTGTTAACTGCGCTTGGTTCAATCCAAAGCAGCCTACCTTTATCATCCAAAGTCTTTGGCAAACCTAGACCTTGCACCTTACGTATCGCACCAAATTTTGTAGATCCAAGGTCGCTATCAAAGTCAACGCTCTTTGAAATGTATTTGTTAAGTGCAACTTCTAAGTCAGCATCAGTAATTGCTTTATCATCACCACGAACCTCTTTCCAATACTCAAGAAGTTCTTGCTTAGCCGCTTGTTGTTTCACAAGTCCAAAGTCACCCTGCAATTCACGGCGCTTCAGTAAGCTAAATGTTTCTGGCACATAATCTACATCTCTACCTGCAGTAACATAGTCACCTTCAGACGGTGAGTATACTTTCATACCTTCACCAAGCTGTAGATCACGCGCTTTAGTATAGTCCTTGGAAAAATAATCCACATAATAACGCACCTTACTGTCTGGTGCATCGTATGCTGCCTGTGCTTCGCTAGGTACGGGTAGCTTGCGCCTTCTATGTACCATGTAAATCTGTACAAGTTCGGCATCGCGTTGGCTTAGCTTCACCTCACCTTGGTGCATTAAGAATTGTTCTATGAAACGTCCCTGCAACTCACGACTGTCACGGGCTGTAGCATCCAAAGCATCAGCAACTCGATTGGCAATCGCTTTCTCTTCTACAGTTTGACCAACAATTCTCACGCTATCTACAATACTACGTATACCAAACTGTGTAAGCACTGCAGGGTTAGACGAGAAGTGATCTGTAGCAGAGGTTAACTGATAGTCGTTCATATCCTCTAGCAATTTTTCAGAGTCTACCTTCTGTAGTCTTTGGTCAGTGTAGTATTCTTGAAGCTGGCCGTTAGCTTTTTGAAAAGGTTCGCGGAAAGCTACGACTTCTCTAACGCCATCAAATACATAAGTTAATCCATCGTAACCCATCTCGTTAAGAATACGATTACGTATATCCACAGGTGTTGGTGCTATGCCGCGTTCTGGATTAAAATTTTGTAACGCAGTAGCAGGATTAATTCCATCAATCAACCCTTCTAACGCATTAACGGGCATGCTACTTTCTGGATTATTTCTAGCCTCGTTAAACGCAATCTCTATAATTGCATTACGCTCTTCTGAAATTGTATAACCAAGCTGAGTAGCTTTTGTTGTATAGTCATTGTAAAATGATTCAATATCTACTTGTGATCTACCTAAATCTAGTAAGCTTCTGAAGTTAGTGCGTATACTTATAGGTTCTCCGTAACTAACTGATTTATCTTTATCAGGTGTTATGTATATACCACGACCAGCTAATCCTCCGGGGCTTAACTCTTCTCCTTTAAAACCTTCAGCTAATATAGTTTTAGCAGCAGGTGATCCATGATACATCTCCAGTGAATTTATAACCTTGGCTATATCCTCACCTTTCATGTCATTTGCAAAAGGTTTATTAGCAAACCGAAGCAATGCTTTCTGTGCTTGTTCAATACTAAACGTACCAGACTTTATACGTGACACCATTTTATCACGTACTTTTTTCGTGTAACGTTTTCTAAACTTCTCGTCATACGTGGCAGCTATCTTCAGTCCTTCAGTAACTTGTTCAGCTTTCGCTTCCTGCAATCGTAAATGATCCTGACGTATTTTAGCAAAGGCACGTGCAGCATCAGTTGGTTTACCGTCAGGATTTTTAAGCGAAGGATTCTCAGCTTCCAAAGCTTCACGTATCTTACGCATCTCCTCGGCTTGCTGTTCAAATGTTAGCGGCGGTTCATTGGGATCAGCAGTACCACCACTGTCCTTACTGTAGCGTTCACCTCCAGCAGTAGGAGAATCAAGACCATCACCCGCAAAGCGCACAGGCAACTGAGTTAAAAACAATTCAAGCTGTTGTGGCTGTAGCACAGGTTGACGTTCACCACGCATGGCAAGCCAATCAGCTAAGCGCTCTAAATGTTTATCAGATGTATCACCCTTCTTAGGTACAAAGCCTTTACGTGCATCACGTTCCAGTTTGTAATCATCAAACCATTTACCTAGCTTAGCCATCACACCTGCAGGTGCATCAGTCATACGCTTCTGCAGCATCTTACCTGCACGTTCTACAATCTGTTCTTCAGACCATATACGTTTATCTGTGTCAGACTCCAGCGCATTACGCATCTTGCTTTCAGCAAATAAGTCAGTCTCAAAAAATTCTAATAAGCCACGATGCTTTGGATCATCGCCACGCTTTAACACTTGCCATAACCCATGCAGATATTCATGGAAAGGTGTGTCTGGGTTATCAAGCTTCTCGTTAAGAAGTATCTCATGTGTTGGTAACTTGTATACACCTCTCGTAGTCTCAGCGTTATAACGATCAGTTGCTTCTATGACAGCCCTACGCCAACCCATACCTAAACGCTCAGACAAACCTTTAGCATCTTTTAGTAATTGTTCAGACGGAGGTATGCGTAATGCTTTACCAGTAAGTGCTTGCTGTCTTTGGTTGTGTCTGTTGGCTATCTCTTCTACTTCAGCTTCTTGGCGTTTGGCTTCGTCACGCTGTGCTTTACGTTGATCGTTAAGTTCTTTAACACGCTCCATTACAGTCATCTCATCTTGAAGCGCGTCCATCGCTTTTCGTTGAGCTTGCTGTACTAGCTTATGATCTGATCCGTACGTTTCACGTAAGCTTTCAGTTTGCTTTTCTAACAGTTGTCTGTTTCTCTGCGCTTTTTCTAATGCTATTTCTACATTAGCCTTATCATCTTTAAGGCGCTTGGTAGCTTCAAGGTCTTCTGTCGCTGTAGTTTCGTCACGCCTAGATGCTTCAGCTTCAGATGTAGCTTTATCATCTGCAGCTAAACGTGCTTCAGTTTTTAGCTTTTCTTCTTCAAGAGCTTTCTCGGCACGTGATAAAATTTCTTCTCGCTTAGTTGGTAATACGGCAAGTGCCTCTTCATCAGTAAGAGGTCTTGGTGTATCACCATAAATCTTTTTGCCTAATCTTGTAGGCTGTTGTAACGCACCTCCAACAAGCCCAGCTAAACCAATTCTACCGTAGTCTAACTCCTCACCCATCAATGCTTGTGAGCCAGCTTCAACACCAGCTTCTAAACCACTGCCAATACCAAGGCCTGTGAGTGCTTGTTTTTGTAAAGCTGTTTGTGTACGTAGTGGTGCATTCTTTAACGCACCGGGAATTGCTTTTAATAATGTAGGGCTAGGTCGTACAAAACCTAGTGACGGTGCGGTTTGTGCAAAGAAAGATGTATAAGGATATTTTTGCGCAGCAGCTTGACGTTCTAACGCAAGTGCTTGTTCCTCTGCGTCATCGAGGACAGCTTCTTCTATAGCGCCTTGACCAAACGCACCAGCGAAACCTCCAATAACACCGCCAACTAATCCACCAACACCAGCACCGATAGGGCCAAAAGCCGCACCACCCATCATACCAAGCTTAGCACCACCTAACGCACCAGCAGTCGGGCCGATAGCTTGTTTCAACCCAGTGCCTACCGTACTAAGACGTGTAGTATCTTCATAGGCTGCTTCTTCGTTAGTGACGTAGCGATACTGAGATGGATCAAGACCCATCCTCAGTAGCCTCTCTCTACGTTCTTCTTCGGTCATTGCCTTGAGCTAGTTGGACTGTAACGTTCTGCTGTGCTTTGAATCTGCGCTCTCTGTTTTTGCAGAGATGTTAAAGTTGCTTGTGCTTTATTAAGTTCACCTATAGTAGCTTCCCTCGTTGACCGAACGTATTGAGGCGTAGCTTCTGAAGGAAATCCAGAACCTCCCGGCATTCCCATAGTTGGAGGTCTTGAAGTATCAGGAATCATAGTAGTAACTCTTCTAGTGTTTATAACATTTTCAGCATCTGCTATCCTTCTATCAATATCAGCTATATGATCAACGGCACGTGTTGCTAATTCTGTAGGCGTTAAATTTTCTACTTCTGTAAGTGTTTGTTCTGCGGGCGGTGATCCTCCTGCAGGTGGTGTATTACCCGCCCCATTTCTAAGACGTGCTTCACCCGTCCCGCCATCAGGAATACCACCAAGTCCTGTGAGAGCAGAGTAATCAAGCCCTTGATTCATACGATACGCATTCATTGCAGTTGAATAATCGCGTAACTGATCGAGCGCATCAGTATCACCAGTAGCTGCAAGCATCTGTAACTCTTTCATCTTCGCATCTTCTTGTGCGCCTTTAAGTTTTGCTGCGTCTAGTTGTCGTTGCTGCGCTTTCTGCGCTAACCCTAAATTCATTGACGCTGCTGTACCTGCGCGACCGGGATTAGCCATCCTATCTAACATACTTGCGATAGGTCTAATCAATGCAGGAGTTGCCGCAAGAGTTTCATCACGCGGATCACGATAAACTTGTTCTGGCACACCTTGCGCTGACAGATATTCCCTGCCTTCTGGAGTTAGTTGCAATCCTGCAAGCGCCCGTCTCTTTCTATCTTCTTCTGTTGCCATTTTATATTTTCCTTAAATTCACCAGTTACAGCCTAACACATACACGTTAGAGTAGAGTCAAGAACATAACAATACATAGACTGTAACTGGCTAAAATCATTACCAAGTCTGGTTTAACTGTTGCATCTTACCTAACATAGAAGGTTGATTTGCTTGAAATCCTGCCGACTGCCTTCCAGTATTCATCGCTTGATTAAAAAAGTTACTTGCTTGGTTTCCAGTGTTCGTTGCTAAGTTAGGCTGCGTAAACGTTTGTGTATTAAACTGTCCTGCTGGCCTACCTAACGCAACTTGTAGAGGATCAAAGCCACTCTTTGCTGC
>Ga0208919_1000639_pt1 | contig 22599 bp, 16 predicted proteins | sample 4_EtaG_FD_184076 | JGI IMG/M metagenome (GOLD analysis project Ga0208919, IMG submission 184076) | Marine viral communities from the Subarctic Pacific Ocean - 4_ETSP_OMZ_AT15127 metaG (SPAdes) (version 3) | ecosystem: Environmental > Aquatic > Marine > Oceanic | place: Pacific Ocean | collected...
AAATACGCTAAATCAAAAGGAGTCGACCCCCTCGGTAAGGGCGGTGTAGATGTCCAGCTAGGGTTCATTGGGTCTGAAATGGACAACACTAAAGAGTATGGCGGTGTGCGAGATAGAATGAACAAGGCCAAGACGGTGAGGGACGCTACGGTCATTTTCCTAAAGGAGTATGAAAAAGCGGGGATACCACATAAAAATGTCCGGCTTGATTACGCGGAAGAGCTTAAAAAGAAAATAGATGCTCTCCCTGGGTTTTAATGAGCCGCCCCAAAAGAAAAAAGCGGTTCAAGCAGGACAAGGATATTGTCATCTTCACGCCCTCAAGCGAGGATATATCGGTAGCCCACCAACGCTCCTGCGCTATGGGGATACTGCCAGGTTCCTATACGCGGGGCATGGGCAACCTAACAGGCTGCTTGGGAGAGATCGCCGTTAATGCCTACCTGCCCCGTAGCCGTTATGTAGGAGACGAGATTTTCACACACGATATAGTTTACAAGAAGCAAAAGGTGGAGGTTAAGTCTAAGGTCTGTAGCGGGAGACCTAAACCGGAATTCAGTGCCTTCGTAAATACAAAGAAGATAGACGTTCCTGAGAACGATGTTTACTTCTTTACCCGTGTACGGCGCGACTTGTCGTATGTGTTCTTGGTCGGCTGGCTCCCAGCATATACATTGCTAGATGAGGCTAAATACAGGAGAGTGGGAGATAAGGAGGACTCAGGGTTCGCCTTTAAGTCCAATGGATACCAGTTAACGATAGGTGAATTAAACCCACCTGATCAGTTTAAGTAACGGTATAGATAAAGAGTGGAGAACATTCCCCCAATTCTGCCCCTACTACACTTACCCAAAAGTGTTCTTCTGCTGCGCCCGAACTCATCCCCTGCGCGGTTAAACTCTTGATACAGAGTTCTATACTGAATATAGCCCTGGGCGGGTCGAGAGTAGCACCGATGAAAGCTCGTTCAAAACCGTCAGGCAGGAGTATATCGGCTGCGTCTCTACCGACAACATCTTCTAGGAACTCCTCGATTTCTTCTCTACTCATGAGCATCAGCCGTTTCCTTCTCTAGGATAGGACTGCTCTTATCTATATCATATTTTTCATTAAGGTCAATTTCCCATGTCTTACCTTGCCCCGACCCTATGGACTTTATTGGCCGTGATTTCTTATTCCCTTTACTTGTCTCCTCCAAGACGAGGAACCCCCTCCGCACAAACTCCATATTGCCGGACACTCCAATGTTCCTGCCGTTGTTAAACAGGTGGATGCACCCTTGGAATTCTGTAAGTGTTCCTCTCCATGCCGGTTCCGTGTAGTGGTCTCTTGCGCGTTTAACGAAGAACTCAACCAGTTCAGCTACGGTAGAGCGGCTTGAGTTGTCGTAAGCTGCTGACTCGATCTTTGAATCAATGTAAGAAGCGATACCAAAACGTGCGTCCCCCTTAACCTCTTTGGGAACTTCCCAATCCATCAACCAGCGAGCCATGTGGGGGAGTTCTTCCCGTATGGTTTCTTCAAGAATAGCATTAGGCGGGAACTTACTGGATGCCTTCTTGGAAACCCGCAGAGCCATCAACTTGTCCTTATTGCTTGAGTCGAGAGCGGGGATAACTGACAGGCTGTTCGCATCCATGTTGAGAGAGAGTATTACACGCCCCGTCCAAGGAATGGTGACGGCATCCACATACTTCGCATGATATTCTATTCTAGGGTTGGCTACGCATTTCTTGATTAACTCCGTTGCCCTTCTCTGGTCTTGGAAGGACGCTGCTGATGTCGTGTCATCAATTACCCAGGCAGCAACTCTCGCCAAGTCCTTGTTGAAGTTTGTTTGACCACTGAGGTAATCCGATGCGTCAGCAAACCCACCAACCAGCGCACTAATTACCCTGTTTGATAGCAGGCTTTTACCTTTGTTGGTCGCCCCCACTAAAAGGAGCGCGTGTCCCTGGGCAGGCTCCCTGTTAAGGACAGCTTCATAAAACCTTTTCATCCAAGCGTAGAAGTAAATGACCGTGCCAATTTTATCGTCAGCAAACAATTGAGATAACCAATCGTGGAGGAAAGGCCACTTGGAGGGGTCACCGTCTTCGGCTGGCTCAATAGGGCTGATGTTCGCGTTATTAAGAATCCGGTGACTGTTATATTCCACCACCCTATCGTTGCTAAATACGACTGGAGCGACCTCGTCAATCCTGTTCTCGTTTGCTATAGCCAACAGGGCAGTCTCCATTTCTGAGAGAGGCTGCCCTCTTTTTGGTCGCGGCGAGAACCCAGCCTTCCTGAGTTCCATGCATAATTGATCCTTGGGTATCTGCTGTGCTGACCCATGTAGGAGCTTGTAGTGCATCTTACCGTTGAACCAGTATTGATCCAACAGGCTCCCCATCTTTTGGGTTTCGTATTCTTCTACGAACTTCGTTCCAAATATCTCTTTCCAGGAGACAAACCCCTTTCCGGCTCTGTCAGAATAGCAGACCATGCCCTCATCAACTACCTGGCAACCCTCCCTCTCAATACCATCATCGATCCAAAACAACGGCCCCCTTGACCCTATTGTGAAGTCGCCTTCCCACCTGTTAGGGAACTTTTTGTGAACCTGCTTTTCAATGATATCAACGGGTATTGAGGTGTCCGATGACTGGGGCGGCTTGTCACTGGCAGCTTTCATCAAAGCCGTCCGGTAAATGGCTTTAGGCAACAGGTCACCTGTCTTCACCCAATCCTCACCTATCTCAAAATACTGACTCGCCTTGTATGACGAAGTATCAAATCCGGCAAATATACGCTCAATGCCTATTTGTGTTGAAAGTCTCTTTACAAAGGCATCATACATATCAGGAGTAATAGGCAGGCGGTTTTCAAACACCCACACCAAACGTATATATCCTGATTGTGTGCGCGTTCTCCAAGTGGGCAGATATTCCTTACATTGGGTTTGTATGAGCTTATCTACTACATCCCAGTCTACCCTAGCGTCATAGTCAGCGGCAAAACCGTTGACGGCATTTACTGGGTTGTCATTACTGATACGAACATTAGGATTATCCCCCTCGCACATGCTATAGAAAACATGGTCTGTTGTGGCCTGGGCGCACCACTCTCTATATTTTGCTTTAGATGCAAATTTAGGCTTACTAACTTTCTTGGAGTAAAGGGAGTCCGCTTTAGTCGTTTTTGTTTCTTTAAGGTTTTTAATGAACCGGTATCTCATTTTTCGTATCTCTCTAGTATTTTGCCTTCTGCTGCCAGCGGGATATCCGGTATCCAGCCAGGAGCCTTTGACATGCTTTCTATTACTTGTTTCAGGACGTTATCTGCCTCTGATTCTTCTGCTTCGATCACAAACTCGTCATGCACATGGAAGATGACGCTTATGTCCTTTGCGTCGATGTTTAGGAGCATGTCTGCGAATATGTCTCTGGCGAGTGCCTGAGATATATTCTCGGCTAACAGCCCGCCCCAAAGCCGGATTGGTATCTTCTTTGACCCCTTGGTAAGCATAGCTATGTAGTTACGCCTACCCCCTTGCAAAGCGGTAGTTATTTTTCCGTAATTTAACGCCCTGCCGGAAGGTAGCTCCAGTTTAAAGTCTTTGCCCTGGGCGTATGCTACATGCATATCACGTTGCAGCTTGTTCCACAGTGCCACAACCTTCTGGAGTTTGTGTCTATACAGGCTCACTGCTGATTGAGCCTCCATCAGTGACATCCCTGAGATCATTGCAAATTTCCTGGCAGAAGCCCCATAGCCACAACCAAGCACCATCGTCTTCACCATGTGACGTAGCTTGGAGTCCTTGTCCTTCAATGACCCCTTTGCGTAGTCCCACTTCCCGAACCGGACTGCAAATGCCTCGTAGATGTCGTCTGACTTCTTAATTTCCTCCAGGGAGGATTGATCTTCTGCCAACCAGCACAAGGTGCGAACCTCAATTTGGGATAAGTCCGCTACAATCAGCTTCTTGCCCTTCTTTGGGCTAACAAGATGTCTGAGATTAGCACCGAACATTTCCCCCCTTGGGAGATTTTGCAAATTCAAATTTCCCCCACTACCACTGAAGCGTCCAGTATGCGCCCCCATATACATCAAACCGCCATAATAGCGTTCGTCTGACATTGTAGCGTAATCGAAGGACTCCAGTTTACGTTTTAATGCATTGATACGCCTGTAGTCGCGGACAGCCTCAATCCACGGGTAGTCCTTGCCATGAAGACATATCCACTCGTTGGCTTCCTCGCTTGAAAGGGCAAGGCTGGCTGGAGGCTCGATACCTATCTTGCGACATTCCTCGTTAAACGCCTTACGGGATAGTGGCGGTGACTCACCAATCCACGGGATACAGTTCTCTGCATCGAAGAGGCGTTGCGATACGTTCTCCTGCTGCTTCTTTAGGAGGGCTATATCAATGGGTATCCCCCGCTGGACACTCTTCCGGTTAACGCAACTTATGTCGCGCTCCCTTTGAGGCCACCTATCTTTAAGCTCCTCCCATAGTTTTAAGCACAACTCCGAATCTTTGAGTGCGTATTCACTGACCTCTTCTTTAAACTCTGGAGTCATGTCTTCCCACCGCTTGCCCAGCATGTTGTTACGAGTCTCCTTGGAAACCTCTAGGTCAAACAGTTCCCCCGTAGCTCCTTTCAGAGAGCGTGGTATACCGCAGAAAGCAGCAAGGTCTGCCGTGCAGTGCCACTCAGCCGGTTGCACTTCAGGCCACCACCCTTTGCGAACACCAAACAGATAAAGCGTTTCATCGAATGAGGCGTTATGCGAAAGAACTATATGCCCCTTGAGTGAAGGCCAGTCGAACACTCTAGGGTCACCTACAAAGTTGGTTCCCTCGTCGCCAACAACAGAAACCATGTATGCCTCGAAGTCGGGGTGGGAAAAGTATCCCAGCGTCCCTAAAGTCTTTATCGAGCAACCCTTGTCATAGTAGGTCTCAAAGTCTACGGCAAAAGTATTTTTGTCTGCTGAGTTTTTTTCGTACATGGTTATCCCTATAAAAAAGCCCCAACGACACTGAGGAAGAAAGCGTAAGACCTCAGTGCCGCTGGAGCGGCAGGCGACTCAGGGACAAAACGATAAAGCCCTGTTGCGCCGTGGATTTAGATTACTCTTCGCTTTCAGTCCAGTGCAATAGGCACTGGGTTCTCTCGGAGGTCTTTCAAAGACCTGGTGAACACGGAGGAAAGAACAACCAGGCGTTCCCTCTGCTTCCCCAATTCATCGATCTTCTCGGTAACCTCACCAACAAGCTGTTCAGCTAGGGCAAGTTCCCCTTCAAGCACATCAATTTCTTCTTCTGAAGTAGCCATATATTTCAGGAGTTAAATGAAGCCACGAAGTCGATGACGGCCTGTGGAGAGTTCTCCTGGGTCACAGCCAGTTCCGGCTGCCACCAGTCGTTGTGCTTACCCTGGACATGGTTGACCGTCAGCTTCCACTTCTTGTCGCCCAGTGCCATGCTTGGGTTGAATGACGCTAGGGTGGTTACACGCTTGTAGGTATTTACGAGTGCGTAGTTCTTAACGGTAAGGACACCGACAGTGTAGAATTTATCCCCGATGGGAAAGGGGTAAGCTCCATCGTCGCCATTTTCAGGCTTTTCAATTGCGAATGTAATCTCCGCAAACTCCTTCAGTTTTTCTACAGGCACACCTGTGCGTTCTGCGAGATCGTCACGCGCCTCTTTGGAGTAAACGCGCTCCTTTGGCTCACCAAACTTAACGTCTTCTTCCCAGCCCTTGATCATCTTGATGATGCTGATTTCAACAGGCTCGCCACCTTTTGCGACGACATGGGTTTTGTCCACTACTAAGTCCCCAAGTTCACCGGCATCATACTGCGACAAAGCAGACTTGATAGCGTAATAGGGGATGTTGATGTCGGAAGGATCAATCCTGAATTCCAGGTTGCTTGCTACTGGAGCGGCAACCCCAGTGTTTACTTCGACGATTTCTTCCTTTTTTTCCTTTGTTTTAGGCATTTGTTATTTTGCGTATTTTTATGTTTTGGTTATATCAGGTCAGCGTATACCGCGTATCTGATGTGTCTATTATTTCCGCTGCTTCAGCAGCATCCATAAATTCTTGGGCCATACGACCCTTCTCCCCATCAGGGGCTGCCTTACCTACAGCCTCTGCTACTTTTTTCAAGGGAAAGTTAGCTAATTTTACAACTTCTTCTTGGGGCAGGTTAAATTGTGACGCGATATCCAGCAGTTGTGTATTGTCATTGCATTTACGAGACGCACCCATAGACCGTAGTCGCAAAGATGGGAATTCTGCACCGTCCCTAGCCATCGCCACAGCCTTCGCCCTAATGCGCGTAGCCCAGTTGGTCACGATCTTTGCGATAGGCCACAGTTGCTCCAGGGTCTCAGGGTTGTCAGGGTCAGAGATATCCACATCCGGCAGGGTATTTTCTGATACCCTCTTGGCTACCTCAAAGGCAATAGCACCAAGTGCAGGGCATTTGTCCTCATACGCACAGAAGCGGCAGTTCACGTTAGGTGAGAGGGCTTCCAGTTCAGGTGCGCCGTCCTCCCATTGGGGGCGTATTTTCTCACCGGCCTTGATTACATCAGATACTTCCTTGATAAGCCTGGGCAAGTCATCACGCTTGAATTCCCCGTGCAGGACTTCCCCACGGACAGGGATATAGAATACGAAGATAATCTTCTTCAGGTCAGGGAACCTCTGGAAAGCACCGACTGTATAGGTCTTCGCCTGCCAGTTCTTCTCCGGTTCATCAATAATGCTGATGCCCGTCTTGTAGTCACCCATGATTGCCGTGTCACCAAACGTGGTAAGTCGGTCACAGGTTCCCCAGGTGCTTGTGCCTTCCAGTTCCACATCGACCTGAATCTCATGGTATTCCTTGTTCTCAGCGTCTCCTATTATGGATGCCAGGAAATTGTCCTCCATGCGACAGGTCTCCTCATATATCTCGACCTCCTCCTCGTCATGGAGCGCGGAAGGGTCACGCACTTCCAAAGCCTCATGTATCCTGGTTCCTTTCTCAGCGGCAGCACTCGTCCCCGAACGCCCGTTGTAACCGGAACAGGCGGCTACATACTTGAGGCTGGAGGGTGAGAATTCCGCGTGATCCCTACTTGTGTGGTCTGGTTTATCCATGATTTGTAAAGTCTCCGTGTAACTTTTCTCTAAGTTGGGTCAACTGACCCACGCAAGCCTCTTTCCCCTCTTCCGTAAATGGAAATTTATTGGTGCAGTATCGATGTCTATTATGGTCTACAACACCCAGCCACCTCAAATGGGTTGTGTTATTTTTACGGCGATACTTAAAGACCCGAAGACCTTTAACTCCAGTAACGCCCCATTTAAAATCCCTGTTATGTTGGTTTTGTCCATTAGTGGCAACCCTTAAATTTTCGATCTTATCATTCAAAGTATTCCCGTCGATGTGGTCGATCAACCCCCCTGGTTCCCCATTGAACAATGCCCACACGACTCTGCTCCGGTAGTAACTTTTTCCTTTATATTTCAAACGCCAGCGGGTTCTATTTGTGCGTGAGGCAGAATACAAACCACCTGCGATGTTACCGGCTTTTCTTTTACGCCCGCTCTCTTTCCAGTAAATAATACCATCGCGGTATTCAACAATATCCAGTAATCCTTGCGGGATTGGCTTCGCCCAAAAGGCTTCGGGTTTTTTATTTTTATCCATGTAGGGCTGTAAGATTTTTAAGTTTCTTGTTTATTGACTTCATCACTGCCTCCTCAATAGAATCAGCAGCGACCAGAATCTTCTGTATGGCATCAGATTTAGCCCCGTTGCGGTGGATGCGCCCCAACGTCTGCAAGTGATCCTTGGCAGAGAAGGACGGGCTTATGAGGGAAATACGGGGTCTCTTGCCGTTGATATCATGCAGGGAGAGACCGGTTCCCCCTGCCGCGATGTTCACAGCCAGGAGGTGTATGTCGTCATTTTGGAAAGCGTCCACAACCTGTTGCCTCTCCTTTGCTGATTGACCTCCCTCGATCCGGTAGCACTTATGTAGCTTCTCGCACAGGGCTTCCACGGTTTCCCTGAAGTTAACGAACATAACGACAGAGTTGCCCTGGCCGACTAGGTCTTCTGCCATTTCCGCAATGTCTGGCGTTTTGAAGGACTCAGCAAGTTGTCTAGCTCTCAACAAGTTGACTAATACATGCTCATTGTCTGTTACAGTTCCATTCTCGATATACTCTTGGACGATAGCAGGCGTAATGCCCAGTTCGTCGTATGCCTTGATAATCTTCTTTGCACCACCAAACTCAACAGGCTCTACAAAAACCCTGTTCGCTCTGAAGCTGTCGGGGAAGTCTTCCACAGTCAGTTTCTTTCCGGTTATCCCGTAGATGGAATCCTTAACATCAGATAACTTTGCTCGACTCATCAACCGCCATTGTTTCCAACGGTCTTGAGCGCACCCGTTTTCTTTCATCCAGCGATACCAAGAGCTTTTACCGTTGCCGGTCTTGTTCAACCCGTGCAACCCCAGCATGAAACCTATTGAGCGCATCTCTGTGGGGTTCTCGCAAGCAGTAGCACTCATGCCGTGAACCCGATACCCCTGCTGGACGAGTGAAATAACCAGTTGGCAGTTTTGTGTGTATGGGCCTTTACACTTGTGAATCTCATCAACGAATACCAGGGCATCCTTTGGCAGATTCCACGCCATTATCATCTTGCCCCGCTTGTTCATGTGGGGCGTTCCCCCTGTCCGTATCTTTTCGTAGTTCAGCACAAAAATGGGTTTAACGCCAAACTCTTCCAGTTCACGCTCCCAAGTGGGGATGACGGCCTTGGGGCAAATCACCGCGACAGGACAACCAAGGGTTTCTGCTATCGCGGCGGCAACGACAGTCTTGCCCGTGCCAACGCTGGATGTATCAATTGTATTGGTTCCTTCGGCTAGTTTCTCTACGAAAAATGCCCAAGTCCCCTTTTGTCTAGGAAACAGTGCTTTCATTTGGCGGCGACCTTAATCGACAGTCAAGTTCTTGTCCAGAACTATTTTCCCCTTATATACCTGGCAATCAAGAAAGCGTCTATCAACCCGTCATGCGGTTTGGTCGCCCTCTTACTCTTCAGCCAGCACTCTTCAGGGGCAAGCTCGTTAGCTACAGCTAAAGCAGCTTCCTTCGTTTTTCCTTTGAGTGTCCTGCCCAGCATGACCTTTTGCCACTTGTGTACACTTACACAGCGGGAGTCCCATTGGCGACTTTCCGCAAGCCCCAACAGCTTCCCGAAAGAAATCGCCATCGACCTTACCGCCTGCGACGAACGCGCATGATGAAGCGGTTCCTCTATTGCGAATATAAAGGGGGAATTAAGGGAAGTAATCCATTCATATACTTTCCTTGTGTCCACCTCCCGCTTTTTTAGACGGTGTATGGTCGGCATTACTGTCTTGTCGATCACCGCGCCTGTCTGTGCGGATATAGCTACCAAGCCGCCGGTAAGACCATTATCGATTCCTATGATCATACGGAGTCTATTGCCTTGCGGCGAACCAGCAAGCCAGCACCCTCTGTAGGTAGAAAGACATCGATGTTCTTACCAAGCATTTGCAGGTAGTATACTTCTTTTGCAACCGCAGGAACCACTAAATAGAAGTCGCCCAGTTGCGCCTCTATAACAAACTTGAAGTCCGCTGGCGGAAGCTCGACCCTGATAAGAACCTTCGGGTTTGAAACAAGTAAACGATCAGGGAACATCTTTTGTTGGTGCGTCGTCAAGAAAGACGGGTGTCGCCTCGCCGTAGTCTGATTGAAGATACTCGTATTCATATCTCCTGTAAGCCTCGTCCTCACTCAGCCCGTAGTCCTTCTGGAGGATATCAATCGTCATCCTCTTGGAGTAGCAGGCGACTGGCGGCTTGCCGTAGGTTTCTACTGACCCTATAAAAGCGTCCTGTAGTCCTGAGTATAAAAGCAATACGCTTTCCGGCTCCTCATAAGCATCGGCAGATTCTGACATGGCATTTACTTGTCTTCAAGCGGTTCTACATCAATTACCTTTTTCGAGTCGATATCAACTGCTCCTTTTCCCTTGTCCGCTTTGGTATTATTGAGGATGGAAATGTCTATCTGAACCTTGCCGGAGCCTCCTCGGTTATCGAGACCCAGGTTGCGCCGTATAATTTGGTCAAGTTCTGACAACTCCTTAATAGTGCGGGGGCCGCGTAGGTTCTTAACCGAATCCCGCATCAACTTGACGGCGGTAGCGGCCACATAAGACTGATACTTTTCCCCTGGCGAAGCCTGCGCCTGTGCTACATCGAGCAAGTCCTTATCCTCGGTTACCCTGGCATCGTGTGCTTTAAGTTGGTTCTCCTCTTTAACCGCCTCATCAAGTTTCTCTTCCAGAGCATCCTGTAACGGATCATCAGTTTCCTTCTTATCTTCTGCCGTGGGGTTAACCCCGTGAGGGTTTTTCTTCGCTCCATATCCTGCATTGCGTAGCCAACGCCGAAGTGTAGATGAGTGAACGTCCAGTTCCCTGCTGATGCTGATCAGTTTATAGTCCTGCTTATACAGAGCGATTGCCCGTTGCAGCAACTCTTCTTTTTTGGAAACCTTCGACAAACCGCTTAATAATACTATTATTCTAATAGTTATTCAAGTTATATGAACCGCAAGCTCCGTGCATACGAACCGCGCATCAATCCCGACACCAAAGAGATGGAAGTCGGTGGACTCAAGATACCGGTAACTAATACAGTTACTGCATTACTTTACGGTTTCGCGAACACGAAAAACAACAAAGCAAAGGAATACTACTTCTGGCGGTTGTGCGATGAGTTCTGGAATCGCGACGACTTACCGGAACACATGATGGTGCGCCACCCTTGGGCAGAGGAGATGATTCGTGCGGTAATCGAAAATAAATATGTAGCTGTCGGGGGTGCTGCAAACAGCGGTAAGTCCCACACAATGGCTGCGTGGGCTATAATTAGTTGGTTGTCTGCCCCTCGCGATACCCTGGTATTGATAACCTCGACCACACTCCGCGAAGCGCGGAAACGGATTTGGGGTTCTATTATTTCGCTGCTGACTGTTGTAGAGGGTGCGCCGATGAAGGTGCGGGACAGTATAGGAAACGTGGCATACATAAATGAGAAGGGAAACCTTATCGAACGAGCAGGACTGTCCCTAATCGCCAGCGCGAACGCGAAGGACGCGCTATCCAAATTCATCGGGATCAAGCAAAAAACCGTAATATTGGTGGGCGACGAACTCAGCGACCTCTCCGAAAAAATCCTCCACGCCGGACTGTCGAACTTGTCCAAGAACCCATCTTTTCAGCTAATCGGGATGAGTAACCCTAATTCGCGCTTTGACGCTTTTGGTATCTGGAGCCAGCCTTTGGATGGGTGGTCTTCAATTAATCACGATACGGATGACCGGTGGGTAACCAAATGGGGAGGGACATATATACGCTTCGATGGGGAGCGCAGCCCCAATATACTGTCGGGAGAAGTAAAGTATCCCTGGCTGCCGACTGAAGAAAAGCTATCCGAAGACAGGGCGTTACTTGGGGCTGAGTCGCGTGGGTATATGCGAATGGTCAGGGCAATATTCTTTGATAGCGACGAGACTGAGGGCATCTACTCTGAAGCAGAGTTAAGCAGGTCTGGGGCGATGGGTAATGTGGATTGGGCAGGCAAGCCTATACCTGTTGCGGGACTAGACCCCGCATTCACCAATGGAGGAGATAGAACAATATTATATACCGGAAAGGTCGGGTATGATCAAACAGGGCAGTATGTGTGCCAACTTGGGGAGGCTTTACACCTCAACGATGACGCAACCAATAAGGCCGTGCCGCGAACGTATCAGATTGTTCGCCAGGTAAAGGAAGCATGTGAGAAGCGGGGGATTCTTCCACAGGATGTTGCGGTTGACGCAACGGGTGCTGGTGCGCCGTTTTGCGATGTGCTGGCTGGCGAGTGGTCTGACCAGATTTTGCGTGTTTCTTTCGGCGGAAAAGCATCAGATAGGCGGGTTTCAGCAAACTCCAAGCTCACCGGCCAAGAGATGTATATGAACAGAGTAAGCGAGTTGTGGTTTTGTGGCAAGGAACTCGTAAGGACTAAACAGTTATTCGGAATTGATAACGCATTAGCAAAAGAGATAACCGCCCGTAATTATGAGATGGTAAAGAGCGGGACACTGCGGGTAAAGATAGAATCGAAAGTAGACTACAAAAGTCGTTTCGGGCATAGCCCCGACCTCGCGGACGCGGCCTTCCTTTGTCTTGACCTGGCAAGGCAACGCCATAACCTCGTAGCCGTTGAACCCGCCGAAGGCGACGATGTCAGAATGCCACACCAGAGGCGCACAATTAAGAATTTAACGAACGTCTTAGCGAGTGACAATTTGACGGTTGATTGACATAAAAAAGTTCTCACATAATGAGTAACTAATTAATTATATAAAATATAATTAATTAGTTACTATAGTTAGAAGAGTTTTATAAGTGCCACTTGGGTGGCCTATTCCCACGTTGACTTCCCCATGAGAAACCTTAAATTTACTTTTATCTATACACAATTGACTTATGGGATGGTTTGATGATTTAAAAGGTATTGGGCATACTACACTTGACGTTCTTGGAATGGTTCCCGGTTTAGGGAACTTAGCTGATTTAGCTAACGCAGCCTGGTATACCGCAGAAGAAGACTATCAAAATGCTTCTTTATCCCTTGCAGCCGCTATCCCTGGTGCTGGTTTAGCCGCTGGGGGTGCTAAACTGGCTAAAACTCTTAAAGGGGCTGAAGCCGGTATGGACGCTGCAAAAACGTCTGTTAAAGCCGCAGAAAAAGCGTATGAGCCTGCTCTACAGGCTCAGAAAAAAGCCGTTCGAGGTCGCCGCGCAGCCAGCCGCGCAGAGAAAGCAGCCACTGAAAGCCTAAAAAAGGCACGGGGTGGGACAGGGGCTAAAACTATTTGGGCAGACCCCACTGCTGCGCGTGTGCGGAACGCCAAAAAAGTATTAGATGATAAGAAAAAGATTCTTCAGGAAGCTCGCCGCCAAGTTCGTTCCGGCAGCCTGCGAAGAGCAGCCCCTGCTTTACGCCAAGCTGAAAAGGCCAAAGACAAAGCACAGGCCACATTAAAAGCAGCACAAGATGCTAAAAAAGCACCTAAGATTGAAGTCCCCTATACGGGAGGACGCAAGTTTAGCCGTAAAAAACTACGCGCTGCTGACATAGGTCTCGGTGTTGCCGGAATACATTATAGCGAGCAGGCGAAAGGAGCCAAAGCTAAGAAGAAAGTCGAAGCCGAAGCCGCCGCCAAAAAAGCAAAAGAAGACGCGCTCAAGGCCGGTAAGTCTGAAGACGAAGCTAACGCAGAGGCTGAAAAAACGAAACAGAGATTGCTGGACAAGGAAAGCGGTGAGCGCAGAGCCAAGAAAGGCGCAAGGAAGCAACGCAAAACTGCCAGGGCGCAGCGGGAGCGTGAAGAGAAACGCGAGCGTAGAGATTTTAAAGAGAGCCAGCGCAGGTTTGACAAGCGCGTGGCCTTAAAGGAGTCACGGCAAGGCCGCAAGGAGGAGCGGAAAGCAGCCGACCAAGCAGATGATAGACTTAAACTTGCTGGCGATATGGCCGGAAAGATGGCGGGAGACCCCGATTTCTTTAAGAAAAACAGGGAAGAGAAATACGACCTGTTTGCTAGGGCAAAGAGGCTCGGTATAACTGCCGACCAGTTTAACGGTTTTATTAACCGGAACTACGAGAACGCTAAGAGGGAGCATAAATTAAAAGAGTTTGATCGCGAAAGCGCAGAAGGCCGTGCTTGGCTCAACGAAAAACTCGACCAGCCTTCACTCAACCAGATGGGCGTTCCCACTCCGTCTGCTAGGGGCAGGAATATTGCTCGTTACAAAACCGGTAAAGTATCACCCACCGATACAGAAGTGCGTGAGTCTGTCAGGGAGTCTGATGAAGACGAACGTAAGAGACAGCGCAGCCGCGACAGAGGAGCTAGAGAAGTCCTACAGAGGCGTGGGCGCAGAGGCGACAGAGGCGACAGAGGCGACAGTGGGGGCAGCAGTGGTTTACCCAGAGGGGCAATAGGAACCGACAGCTACGGGAATATACTATTTCCGGCAGGTGACAAAAGAAATTCTGAAATGGTTGTGCGGAGAATGGAAGGCCCTCAATATTTGAAGACTGATTTAAGGGAAGAACAAAGACCGGACAACAGACGGCGCAAGAACAGGAGATCAAGAAGATAAACTATGTCTTCTTTGGATAGAGAATCCTCTCGGCTGAAACGTGCGGCGCGGAGGCTTCGCAAGAAAGGCTATTCGGCTGAAGCCGGTAAGATGATGATGGCTTCTGAGACTGCGCGTCTCAATGAGCCTTCAACCATGACCCCCATGTATCGGGCGCAGCAGAGCCAAGCACATGACTTGGTTTCTTACGCTCAGACAGTAGCTACTGACCCGACCTTTGATTACGAGAAGGATATAAAGCCCCTGCGCCAAGCATTCTTTGGTGGTGTAGCCACATCCGGCTTGTCTGCCAACCAGCAGGATATGATTACCAGCAGGTATGCCCCTGAGTTCGATTCGATTGAGGATCGTGCTGTAAAGGATCGCAGCAACCTACAGAGTATCCGTAATTCTGACCTTGCTTACCAAAACGCGCAGCTTCAGTTGGCTGAAGCCAAGAACAAGATTCAGCGTGAGCGTGAAGCGGAGGAGATGATGCCTGAGATGGCGGAACGACTCGATAACATTTTGAGCGGCGACGAGCCAGCCGCGAGTAAATATCAGGGGGTTACCTCCTTTATAAACAAGAACCCGAATTTCTTTACGTCACCGGCAGGCTCCAAGTTGGCAAACAACGCGCTGACATCCATCCCGCAGGCGAGCCAGTTGAGGTCGCGAACAGACGCGCTCGACCCAACAGTTAAACTGGCAATAGATGCAGCCCTCAACTCCAACTCTGTTTCAGGAATGGAGAAGATTATCCAAGACCACAGGCTACCCGCTGACGTAGCGGATAGTTTGATCGCCAGTGTTAAAGACAGGGATGCGACTATTAAGGGAGAACAGAATAGAGCGTATCAACGCGCTGTATACGACACGTTTAGTGCCGTCAGGAAACAGGCCAACAGTGTTGTTGAAGATACCAGTGCGACAGTTGCCAAAGTCAACCAGGTGCAACAGCAACTTGGCGATATCCTTAACACTTTAGGGGCTTCGTCAGAGTCTTATAACAAGTTGAAGCAGGCAGTCGCGGCAGAGGTTTCTGCTGCCGGTGCTTCGACATCCGAAACAGGGTCACCTATACGGGAGTTGGCTATTCAAAAAGCCAGCAACGACCTTAAAGGGCTGATGTCGGCGGCAGTGATCGAGGTAAATAATATCATGATGAGGATGCTATCAACAGGAGCATCAGTTACTGCCAGGGGGCAGCAGCGAGTAGTTAACCCTAGTGGGAAGCGTTCTGGCGTTAGTGCAATTAGCCAGATTGCAAACCCACAGTAAACCAAGTAGTATTTTGTTGTGCCTGAACCCAGTTCCACTCTTGAACCTCCCGCAGAAGCCTTGCCGGATACCGCTCTGCTTGACCCCATCTACTCGTATGATCAGTGGAGTTCCCTGTTTAGTGATCCGTCCGTAACCTACGCGGAAAATCTTCCGTCTTACCTTGACCATCTCAGGGTTTCTTTCCTTGAGCGCGGCGAACTGGACAAGCAGAAGGAGATTGATATCCAAGAGTTTTACGCAAATGAGATCATTGGTGAATCAGAGGTAACCGACGACGAATATCAGAAGATCGCTTCTGAGTCCACGGCTTACAGGTTTGACCCATCTAGAGAGTCCCGCCTTGTGACCAGCGTGTATGGGGTAGACGCAGCCGACAGGTTCAACGCCAGCGATTACAATACTCAACTGGGCATGTCCAATGATGCCCGTGAAGCCCTTCTGGGAACAGGCGACATATCATATGCAACATTGATCAAGAACGATGTTGGTCTTGTCCGCAGTGGCAATTACCTTGACCAAAGTTCTGAAGGTGCTGGCCGGAGAGCGTCTGAAAAGGCAGCGATAGAGGCATACAAGTCAGGCTACCTTGACCCACGCGACATGTGGCAGGTTAATGAGGGACTGAATGCGTCCGGCTTTTCGGGGCGCACGAATTTTCAGGCACGGCAGGATGACGAGTTGTTTGCCGCCCTTGGGCGCGTGTTGAACGAAGAGGCTGAAGGCGCAGAGAAGGGAGCAGAAACCCCGTTGCACGATGCCATCCAGTCGATCACTGACCCCGAAAAGCATTTTGGTTACGACGAGTTTGACCCATTCTACGTTAAGTGGTGGAAGGAAATATTTACGGACGATCCCAGTGAGATTGACCAGGTAATACTTGATGATCTCCCCGAAGCCTTGGACGAGGTGCAGGACAGGGTTATTGAAAAATTTATAGCGGAGAAGAAGTTGTCCGGCGTTGCCAATGAGGAGCAGATCAGGAGCCTTCTTTCTGTAGAGGATAAGTATTCGCGCGATCGCGTTCAGACCCTTGTCAAGGAACTGGCGACCCGTCACGCAAACCTGCAAGGGGTCTTCAAGTTTCATGAAGACCCTAAAGACGATAAGAAGAATCTTCGCGTTACTGAGATGGGTAGCGTTCTCGCGCACCCTACTCTTATGGGTCAGCGGGACAGATTTGAGAAAGCGGTAGAGGATGATGATCGTTTGAGTGAGGATCAGAAGAGAGTTCTTAATGACCAGCGCACCCTGTATATGCAGGGGCGGGTGGAGAGCCTCGATGACATGTTTAGTGAGGTCGATGCTGTTAAGGATAAATGGGAATCCGCCAAGAACAGTAATCTTGCCGGATTCAAAAATGATCCCGTCAGGTTTATAGATGATTTTCTGTCCAAGGGGGCAAACTACGATTCCGCAGAGAACGTAATGGACGGTGTTAAGTCATCCCTTGCCGATTCTGTTATGGGCATCATACATAGTATTGGTGCTGTTGCGTTCAAGAGCGAGACTTCCGCTGAATACCTGATAGAACATCAAAAGGAAGAGTCATTACGCAGGGAGACGGCTGCGATCTTTGGTAAGCCGTTTGGGCTTGGGTATGACCTGACGACGACTATCGCCCCCATGATCGCTGACATTGGTGCGACTGCGCTCCTTACAGTTACTACTGGTTACGGGGGTGCTGCGTATGCTTCAATGAAGGCCGGTGCAGGGTTGACGGCACGGGCAACAACCAGGGGTGTCATGAAGGCACTTACTGGAAGTCTGTTATATGTGCCTCCTGGTCTGACCGCGAAGAAGGCTGCCAAGGAACTTGTTGCCAAAGAGCTTATAGACAAGTCAGGCGAACAGGGCGCAACTGCCGCAATCAAGGCGTTTAATGGAATCATCCAGAACAAGTTTGTTATTAACTCCAATCTGTTCCTCACATCCGCGAACCGCAGTGCCGGTGGAATGTATGGGGCAATCTACGCCTCCCTTCCTGACGACATGTCGCATGAGGAAAAGCACGACAAGTCACTGGGACACGCACTCCTCGCAGGCGTGGTGACCGGAAGCATTGTTTCAGGAATGAGTGCAATAGGCAGGGGTGGCTTCGAAGACCTCCTCCTGCGCGACATGTCCTATGGGAGCATGAAGCGAGTTCTTCAGAATATAAAAAACGCCCCCGTTAGTGATTCTGAAGTAAAGGGTCAGCTTAAAACGTATATCGGTTCGCGTATTAACCAGATCGTTAGGAAAAGTCTTCCCAGCCGCTTGTTTACTGGAGCCGTGAACGAGGGCTTTGAGGAAGGTCTCGATGAATTTGTAAACTCTTTCGTAGAGGATGCCGCCTTGGATCGTAAGACACCGCTACGCGATAAGGTTATGCAGGCGTGGCATGCCGCCAAGATTGGTGCTGTAATGGGTTCCAGTGTTCCTGTCCTCCGTTCCGGCAAGGATTTAATAAACAGGGTTCGCGGAGCCGCCTATGTTGATCCCGATCTATTTAGGGAACAGGAGATCAACCGTGCGGTGCAGGCACTTAACCTTACTGATTCCCCGCTAAGTGCCGCAGAACTCCGCAAGCAGCTTCGTCAGCAGGGGAGGAGGAAAACCACAACCCCGACTGAGCCGACCACGACCACAACCCCGACTGAGCCGACCACGACTCCGGTTGCGCCCCTTACTGCTATAACCCAAGAGCAGAAAAACGCCTACTTTGCCCAAATGCAGGCATTCCTTGCAGACCCAGGCAAGAACCCGCCGCCGACAATACCGCCTGCATTGTTAGCTAGTGCAGAGGCAGACGGCGACCTCCACATTGCAAAAGACGGCATTATACTTGGCATACGGGGCAGCGATGGTAACTGGGTTGGGGAAGCACCCACAACTGCACCCACAACTGCACCCACAACTGCACCCACAACTGCACCCACAACTGCACCCACAACTGCACCCACACCGGCTACTGAGGGATTAGCCCCTGCTAGTATATTACCCCACCCAGAAGCAAGTGTTTCAGTTACTGAAGATGAACTGACGACTCCAGACGGAGTTAAAAAAGCATGGGGTCAGTGGAGGGTGGCAAATAAATCCCGTTTAAGCTCTTTTGGAATTGACGCTGGGTATACTACTAAGAAAGGTTTGATTGCTTACGCTCGCCAAAGAGGGATGGATGAACTTTTTATTCGTGTAAATAAAAAGGTAATGGCGGAGAATCTTGCGAAGACACCTAGCGGCGAACGGCTGAATCGGTTCCATGCGGTAGTGGCGCATGAACTTATACATACTTCTGAGTATGTCCAGTTCAGGCTGGAGTGGAAAAAAGCAGGGTCTCCAGGTCTATATTATGACTTTGTTTCTAACAAAAGGCTAGAAATTTATAACGCAATGTCTGACAAGGAGAAGGTTCAGACTATGCGGTGGTATCTGGGCGGTGTGGCAGAAGATTGGGATGATAAGAAGAATTTAGATAAGAGTGGTCGTTATAAAGTAACCGCAAAAAGGGTAACGAATACGGTAACAGGTTCATTTGCCAGTGCGGAGACAATCGCTGCTGAGTTCGTGCGTCAGTTAGTTCAGGTAAAGCAGACAGGGACTTCTTCCGATAAGTATAAAGGGTCAGAAGTAAACCGTGAAGTGCCGGATTCCATAGCTGCCTTTGTTCAAGGCATCCTTAACAGGATAGTGGCACTTATAACAGGTTCCAATGCCATCACGGGCGAAACTGCTGACATCCTCCGCTTACATGTTAATGAGGTAGAGAAGCGTCTCGCAGAATACTGGAATGAAAATTTAATTGAATCGTTACCTGCTGACACTGACCAGGCACGGTCAGTAGTTACCGATGCTATAAAGGCAGAGGAAGCCCGTGCCAGGGAACGAGGGGACGAGACCCCACCTCTGTGGACAGGCTCTGAGCGTATAGATTACGGAGATGTCGTAATCTTTAATGGCGAGAGACATGTTGTCGATGAGGTTTTGGGCGACCCCGCTGGCTCACTAGTAATTTTAAATCGAGAAAGAGATGGAGCAGAGGTTGAAACTTCGGAAGAAGAAATAAGAAGACACCATTGGCCTGCGACATCAAAGCCCCTAGAAGACCTGACCGACGAAGAAATCGTCGAGGCGGATAACGCATTACTCAGGCCAGAACCAGCACCTGAACCGGAGACCCCGAATGATATTGCCTACATGCAACAGCTTGCTGAAGCGGAAGCGCGTGGACATGCCATATCAGACCCCGACCTTGATGCGGGGGTTAGTGATGCGCTCTACACGACCCTGGCTAATGAGATACTTACGCCTACGCAGATTGCCGGTATACAAAACTGGATTGCCGATGGAAGCCGTGATGCTGACATCCTCAATGCAGCCGGTATAAGTCAGGGACAGCAGACTTTAATTGCGGATAGCACCAGCATTGCTGATGCCGTGCGCGTGTTGCTCGATGACATGGGACATGATTCCAGCCTTGATGTAAAAGGTGAGGACGGGCATATACTCCATCCAAGTAAGAGGTTTAGGGTTACGGATGCTGAAGCCATTACGCTCCCCAAAGATCACCCAGCGGCTCTTACGGAAGACGAACTGACGTTGCGTATTAACGAGGCAAAAGCTAACGCGGGGAAAAGCGACTATAAACCAGGGGGCCAAGGATCGCTAGACCCATACGCCCAAGCAGCATTCTTGATGGAAGATGGCCGCGTTTATTCTGGGATAGCACATGCTTTAATTTTTAAATTTGATGACGGCGATACAATTGTTGCCCCAGACGGGCGGGAGTATACTGAGGATCAGATTGTGGAGGATGGTTTTACCTTTGGTGGGTATTGGGCAGGGCGGCCAGACAACGATTCTTTAGCGGCGTGGCAAGAGGCTACTCGGAAGAACTGGCTGAAAGCTAGTTATGACCAAGCAGACATGGCCGACATGGCCGACATGGCCGAAGCACCACAAACGGTTCTTCCTGACGGCAACAGGCGAATGATACCTGGGACAGTCTTCTTTGCTGGGGGTGGCTTAGTGGAAGTAGGTCTGCCTTGGGTTAACTGGGGGGTTGTTGTTGAATACAAGCCTGAACTTGCTGCCATTCACAAGAAAGCACACGGGAGCAACCCTACGGTGCAGGATGTCAGAGATTTTGTAAATAGCTCCAAGAATCTTAACAGGATACCAAAGAATAGTTACTTCCACGCCAGCCCAGTATGTAAGGGTTACTCGCCCATTAATCAACATGTAGGGGATTCAGAACTTGATATTACCACGGCTGAAGCTGTTGCCAAGGTAATCAGGGAACGAACTCCGGCTATCTTCACCTTGGAGAATGTAAAGGAATACGCCTACCCAGCCAACAGAGAAGCGTTGGACATAATTATAAAGGCACTGGAGGAGGGCGGGTATACTTGGCATGGTCAGGTTTATGACGCTGCTGACTTCGGTGCGCCCACACATCGAAAAAGGTATTTGCTTCGGGCAACCAGGCGCGGCGAATTGCCTCCTGTTCCACAACCAACGCATGGGCCGACAGCGGACACTCCTCATGTTGGATGGTATGCTGTTGTCGAGGATTTGATCGAGGACTTACCTGATATGTCCCTGGCAGGCCTCAGAAGAGCAAAATACATCTATCGGTCATTTAAAGAGAATGAAGGAGGTATTAACCCAGAGGATGTCCCAGAGCCAATACTGGTGGCTGGGGCAGCACTTCACTACAGGGTCAAGACCGCAAGACCTAATGAACCCCTGTTCACACTTTTGGCGGACTCCAATGATGTATTGCGGATACTTCTCCCTGGAGGCAGGGTAAAGCGGGTCACTTCTCGCGTTAAGGCCAGGTTGACGGGGCTACCTGACAGCTACCCACTGCCGTCTGACTCGACAGCAACGGGAGCAGATGTCAAGTGGACTCCGAAAGAAAAGAGCCTGGATGATAAATCCAAGACAATTGTCGGCAACGGTGTCCCACCGGCATTGGCGGGTGCTGTATTCGGCCCGTTGATTCAACAGGAGATTGATATACAGGAGGAGACTATGGGCGACTCTGATCTGTCTATAACTCCACCGCCCAGCGATGCAGCACGGGAACGTGATTCCTATTACCTTGAGTTAGCTAAAGACGAGGAAGGCAACAGGGATGAACTACAGCGGTTGGTGGATGCGAGGGCGAAGGAGGCTGGGTATGATGTCGGCCCCGTGTTTCATGGAACTGGTGAAAATTTTAATGTGTTTAGTCGAGATGAAGCTACCCAAAACAGTTTCCTGGGTCGGTCGTTTTATTTTACCACTCTGAAAAATGAAGCTAAAGAGCAATACGCAAGTGGAAAGGAAGGGGTTGACCGAAAACCTCGCGGTAAGGCCGACTTAGTGTTGTCCACCTATTTAGCCCTTAAAAACCCCGTTGTGTTAGGTGGAAAACAGGAAACTATGTTTTCTGGCTCGGAGCTTACTAATTTCATTGATACCTTTTACGGGGTTGTAAAATCTCGTTCCAGTGATCCTGGGACAGTAAGTGGTGCAGACTATATGCGTGGACGCTTTCGCCAAGAATCTAATAAAGGTATTTTAAAGGCATCCGACATTGTTGACTTAGTGGCGGGGCAAATAGCTTTAAATCCATCCGATTGGCTCTCTAGGGAACCAGTGGAAAAAATGGAATGGCTGCGCGAATCCTTTGAGATTATGGGATTTGACGGGGTAGTTGACAACCTAGCGGATGAACGCTTTGACGTTCAAGGGGAAGTCGGGACGCACTATGCGGTCTTCGACCCCTCTCAAATTAAGTCGGCTGACCCGATCACCCGTGACGAGGATGGTAATGTTATCCCACTCTCACAAAGGTTTGATGTAGAAGAGGAAAGCATTTTATATGACGCGCTCCCTGAAGTCCCCATCCCGATCAACCCCAGGAAGCTGGAGGAAACCCGCAGCCCAGCAAGTGACATGCCCCTTGAGGCAGTCGAGAAGAGGCTGGGTGACCTGATCAACCATGCCCGATTCAGTAGCGGGACATTCGGTGTCGAGCTTAAAGTCGATGAGTCACAGACTGCTGAACGTGGAGCGTTCTGGTCTGAGGGCGAAGAGATATAT
>Ga0208919_1000641_pt1 | contig 22591 bp, 38 predicted proteins | sample 4_EtaG_FD_184076 | JGI IMG/M metagenome (GOLD analysis project Ga0208919, IMG submission 184076) | Marine viral communities from the Subarctic Pacific Ocean - 4_ETSP_OMZ_AT15127 metaG (SPAdes) (version 3) | ecosystem: Environmental > Aquatic > Marine > Oceanic | place: Pacific Ocean | collected...
CATTCTTAATGGTAACGTCATTCGTGCTACCCTGGCCGGTTAGGATCAGACCTTCAGCAGCCGTATAACCCATTGCCGCTTTGTCGCTTGCGGCGGTATCCCCCAAAGCATTGAACGTACCGCTTGCGGTAACATCCCCAGACGCGGTTAACGTAGCAATTTGCAAGTCCGATAGCGCATCTATAACCGCAGCACCGGAACCCGCGCCATCCATATAGACAACCGCCGACTTTCCGTTGGCTACGGTTATATTTGCACCGGAACCCTGCGTCAGAATTACGGAATAGGGTCCGCTAGATCCAGAATCTGTAGTGGCGTTTATGATTATAAAAAAAGCGGATGTTGTATTTGGGGCCACTGTAACTGTGCAATTTGAATCCAATGCTCCTGTAAATTTAATTACACGATACATTCCATCTTGCAGATTTTCTGTCCCGGATCCGGGAGAGGCCTCTCGCACAGTTAAAGTGTGCGTGTCTGCATTCGTTGTTATCGCAACAGCTTTGTATGAAGCAATGCGGTCCAAAATATCTAGGTTGTGGTTCGTAGTATCGCCCCAAGCTCCAGACTGTTCTCCGGAGCCTATCTTTTCGATACCAAAGCTAGTTGTGTACGATGATGCCATAATTTTATTCCTATGCCGCTATCTTAGTCCAATTCGGCGTCTGCGCTGCGTCTATGGTTGAATAATTAGGCGTCTGAGACGCATCTACTTCTGTCCAGATGTTAACCGTCTTCACCAATCCGGCGGCGGACACGCCCTCAACAGAGAACGCAAAGTTAATCTGCACTGAACCGATTTCGCTTGCTGCCGAAACTCCGCTTACCGAAAGTATTGCGTTTGTGCTTACAGACGGAGATCCAACAGATCCTGCTGCCGAGACTCCTGTAGGCGTAACCGTCACAGGGACGATAACTGAGGCAGACCCTATCGCGCTTGCCGCCGTTACTCCGCTAACACTTACCGTTACAGGTAGGCTTACACTTGCAGATCCTACGGCACTGGCTGCGGATACACCCGAGACTTCGACGGGAACGGGACTATTCCACGCTCCGTCGTTCCAAGTGCTCCTATTCCAGCCAGTGATTAAGGCCATTACGAAATCCTGATTATCGCGTTGTTAGCGTCGTTGGCTGGATACTGAATCGTAAAGTCTCCTGAACTGGACGACTTGTCTCCGCCAAAGTTAATCACTGCTACGGCAGGATCAGCAGCGTGATTAGTAGTGGATCCAGTGCCTGCGGTGCTAAGTGTGCTGTTATAAATCAAAGCTCCCCGCGCATTACTGATAGTGGACGACGAGAATGTCGTATCCGCAAAATCAAGAAAAGCCGTGGGAACAGAACTGCTATTGTCCGCTAAACCCAACGTCACACTACCTAACGTAGCACCGCCGGCAGAATAACCTGTTCCGCTAACCTCATTACTCGTGGTGTACCCAGTGGTGTCAGCGTCTATAGACGCGCTGTTGGTAAACATAGCAATTTTAAACGTGTCCGCTGAAATTGCGCTAGATCCCGTCCGCGTATGAGCCGTCCAGAAATGGATACCCGCGAGTATTTCTCTCTTAAAAGTTCCGCACATCGCGGATGAGCCGATAGCCATTACAGTCTCCTTATAATCTCAGCCACGTCTTCATGGCCTTGTTTCTTCATCAAAGCCCAGATAGTCGTTCTTTCGCTTTGACACATACGTCTCATATAAAAGATTAACACTTCTTTCAAACGTTGTCTGTGAGCATACGCCTGTTCCCGTATGACAGACGGTGCATCTTCCGAAACACTCATTATCTTATTTAGGGCCATTTCAGCCATTTCTTCTGGGGAATGACCTCTGTCCGTTGTTGTAAACACTAACGGGTCCGTAACTCCAGATTGGCTTTCCGTATCCAGCATTATGCTGTATCCCTCCGCAAGCGGTCATACCTATACTGATCTCGAGTCTGTAATCCTTCACCCAAGTTTTTCAGCCACTGCAAGGATTCTTGAAATCTGGAGTTGTAAAGACCCAAGAGATCGGGTTCGCCTTTTAAAAAAGTGTAAGCCTCCACCAGACTTCCGTACAAAAGAGCCAACTCAGCGTTTGTCCCTAACCAACTGGTCCCGTCTCCACTCGCAGTTATGGACGTTGGTCGATAAAAGTAATGAAGTTCCACGTCATACGCTGCATCAGGTGTAGGCGCTACCAGAAATGAGCCTTCATTCCAATCGGCATAGTATTTTGGCGTTCCCGTTGTCGTCGGGTTAGGGGTGTAGTCTTGAAGGGCCGTAACTTGCTTGTACAAGAGAAACTCTTTGCTTGAACTGTTGATTACGCTCAGAGAGTTCTGCGCCAGAAAGTCCGTAGGCTTTGAAAGATACTGGTTTCCAGACGTAAGATTTCCGGAAACGTTTTTGCGAAAAACGTCAAGCTGACACTCTTTAAGAATTCGTTCTTCCGCATTTATAATGAAACGAGACAACTGGCTTACGAACGTAGTTTCAGTGCTTTGCACGTAATCCTGTATCGCTGTCTTCAATGTCGTAAATGTATAGGCCATATTACGCGCTCACCGTTACCGGGCCTGCGGATGAAAAACCGCCGCCACCGTTTACGTTTCCTGTTGTAGCGGTTCCGCTACTAGCGGTGAACGTGTAGTTGTTGTCGTCCACCTTGGTTATTGAGTATCCGGAGGAGTTCTCCAAAACTGTCTCCGTAAAACCGTCGAACGCCTCGACGCTTCTGAACCGTACTGTGTCTCCGGTGCTACGACCATGACTGATCTCATTAACCGCAATCACCGCAGATCCACTGGATCCAGATTTGAACGAGTTGAAGGGCAGCAGAACCTCTATCGCCGGTTCTGTTCGCGCAGGGCGGCTAACTCGCAAGGATTGCGGATCAGCTCGAACTCGCCTGGGTTCCAACTGAGGTTGCTTTGACTCATACTCATCGGGGCCCACAAGACTGCCGTTCCATTCGAGAAGCATCGAACGCAGCGGATAGGCTCTGCCGGACCTGTCCGAAACTCCCTTTGCATATTTTCCTGCGGCGTATCGGGGCATCTTACACGCTCACAGAAGAGTAACTGGGGACCAAATACAAAGATGTCCTCTCGGCATCTTCAGATGCGGCCCGGTCAAACTCTTCGTTGTAGATCGCCTTCATGAGCTGAACTCGGTCTGGCGACCTTTTAATTGAAATGTAATACGCCAACCCAGCCGTGAGGCAGGGCAAAAACCGAAACGGAATGTCTGCCGTGTTAACGCCAGCGTCAGCGTCCTGTATGCGGCGGACTCGATAGTATATGAGTTGATCGGTAGAATTCTCCGGAGAAGGCCACATGGTGATTGTGGGTGTCACCTGTCGATCCACAAAGAATTCAGAAGGTCTTCCCTGATCCGTCTTATCGGGTATGTCAATGTAATCGCCGCGACTAACTCGACTGATGCTTATGTCAGACCCATCTCTGCGAATAACGGCTTCCAGAACATCCACGGAAGACTGAACATCCGCCAAGCTTGGGTCTGCGCTGATTGTAGTGCTGGCCGCGCTGCTAGATCCTGTAATCGTCTCTCCGGCAGTGAATGATCCAGAAGGGACAGTTAGCGTGATCGTGGTAGAAGACGGCTTGGTTATGACCGATGCCGTAGTGCCGCTGGACGCGCCTGTAATCGTTTCTCCGACACTAAGGTTTGTCGATGCGCCAACCGTAGCCGTAATCGTTCCAATCGGGTACGTAGCGACCGACGACGATGAAGACAGTCGAGCCAGGGTCTGCGTGATCTGCTCGACCGTCCAAAGATTGAGGCCTCGATTGGCCCACTCCGCAAATAGGAGATTAAGAGATCGCCTAGCCGTTTTGGCATCGTATCCAGTGCGATACTCTAGGCCGCACCTTTCAAAGGCCTCTTCTGTAATTTCGGCCATATCTAGGTTAAAATCAACCGAGCCAGAAGTTGCCATTTTTAATTCCTATCCAAAAAGGGCCAAGCGCACACCAACAGCAAGCTGACCGAGTATCAAAACACCTACACCCCATAATATCTTAGTTATTAAATCCAAAGATTTTTGGACATGATGTAGATCGTTTGTTTTTATCGTTTCAATCCTTTCGGAAAGAATCTTTAACTCCCCTTGAATCTTGACAAGCTCAAGCTCGTTCTTTCTGCCAAGATCCTCTGACATCGGATCAATACTGCTTCAGGCAGCGAAGAACGATTGAGTACGTGTCTCCACTGGAATGCCCCACTGTGGTCAACTGAATATCTCCGGTGTTGCCGCCGGATGCCGCTACATTCGGAAGACCGCTCATATCCGAGTAGTCTAAGGTATCCGAATAATCCGCAGGAAGTTCAGCCGCGATAACATCCGTAGACGCGTCCCAAAGAAGCTTCACGCCCATGCCCACATTTGTAAACGTGATTTTCTTAATTCTAACACCCGTGCAGGCAGTGCCGTCCTGCAAGGACGAAAGAGCCGAAACGTCTACTTTAGTTACGGCGGACTCTCCCGTGCCATCACTGGTGTTGGTGAGGTAGAAGACGGCCTCTCGAGGGCCATCTTCTACGGTGGTTGCAGTTACTGCATCAGCCATCGGGACCTCCGATTACTGATCAGCAAAAGCTGGCGCGGTCGCGCTCGTAACGGTTCCAAAAATCTGATAATTCGTGGAGTCGATACCGGCAATCGTGACATCGAACCCAGCAGGAACATTGATCTGAATGCTGCTGTTTGAGTTACCATCAGAAAACACCGCGCTAATTTCGTTATCAGTGTCAAGGAAAGTCACACCACCGATATAGAAGTTTGAGTTTCCGGGCGTAACAATGATCGCGTCCGTAGCGTCCGCTGCACCGCCAGCATAAACAAACCTAAAAACAGACCCAGCAACAGGCGCTGGCAGCGTGTAGGTGTTGTCCTGGCCACCATCTGGAACCAGCAGAACTCGTCCGCTGTGAGTTGCATTGGTAAGCGTTACATCCGCGTCAGCCAGCGAAACCGGCGCACCGCCATAAGTCGAAAGCTCAGTAATCGCGCCCGTCGTAGCGTTCTTGCTGATGGCTTTGAATCCATCTTCAGAGCGTACCGGACCAGAAAAAGTCGTATTAGCCATTTGAGGGCCTCCTTACAAAGGTTTCGCTCTAGCGTCTTGTAAGCGTCTGCTGGGTCAGTCTCTAGAGCTATATGTCCCAGAGGGTGGGGGAGAGTTGCCTCTCCCCCGTACTCTTACGCGCCCTTCGATCCGTACACGCAACGAGGATCAGAGTAACCGTAGCTATAACGCTCACGGGCTTTGAACCGTACGTTGCCGGTGTCGAAGTCACCTTCCATCTTCGTAGACATCGGCATACGCTCAAAGTGAACGAAGCCACGAGGTGCGTCCGTCTTAATGAAGAACGCATCCGTGTCCGTCAGATAATGGTTAACGACATAACCCTGCGGAAGCATACCCATGTTCCGCATTGCGTTAACGTCATTATCCGCCGTGCCTGGACGGAGAGTGGACTCAAGCAGACGATCCGCAACGAACTGAAGGTTCGGCGGGATAATCAGCTTCTGGCCACGAACCGAAACTTTGAGGCCGCGCTCATCGACAAAAGCTGCAATGTCGATCAGGGCATTCTCAAGGCTGGTTTCGTTGAGATCAGCATCGGTGCTGGGCTCGTTACGAAGCGTGCCGTTGTTGACGAGCGGATGGTCAGTAGCGCAAAGCTCCTTACCGTCGCCGCCAGCAAAGTTGCTATCGAAAGCATTGTTCAGCGTAGCCGCAGCTTTCACCTGTTTGGTGTTAGCCATGCTACGTGCCAGAGCTTTCGTATAGCGGGAGGCAAGGCGGTCATAGAGGTTATCCTCGATTGCTTCCTCCGTGATGGAGAAGGCAAGCGCGATAGTCTCATGCGTATACCGTGCCGTGTACGCTTCCTGCGCGTCGTCAAAAGTAACGGCAGAACCTTCCTGCTTAACGGGCGCAGACCCAAAGCCGGAAAGCATTACCTCTTCTTCAAAAGCACGTTCTGAAGATTCAGTATCGTAAATCTCTGCCGATTCATCTTCGTACCGGGCATACTCAAGGCCGAAAAGGGCGTTGAGACCAGGCTCTAGCTCTTTCGCTAGTTGGGCTCTACTAATAGCCATCTTCTAATCCTCCTATACGCCAGTAGTTGACGGAGTACCGGCTACGATAGCACCGTTATTACTGTTGAAGTGGTTATTCAAGCGTACAACCATGCCAATGCCTGCTGCCGCAAAGTCAGCGTTCTCAGGGTCGTCTACCCAACCCATAATCCGCATATGAAGAGCGGCTGTCGTGGCAATCGTGCTTACGGCCAAGCGGCCAAGCGAGACGCCAGTAGCATCCGTTCCAGTCGTTGCGGTTGAGAAATTAGCGTTGGCAAAAACTGCGGCACGCGCCGTAGCTTCGTTGGTCAAAGTTGCATCCGAAGCAATTACATAAAGCTGCATCGGATCGTCGTTGACATACGCTTTTACGGGGTGGTTGCTGTCCGCCCCAGATCCCGGCCAGTAGTTACTGAACACGGGTTTTCCAGTGGTGCTAGAAACATACTCGCAACCCTGAAACACACCAACCAAACCAACAGTCCCACCAGCGGCGGCGCCCACAACGTCAATAAACCCTGTTGCGAGGGGAATGACGGGCGTTCCGTGGTAAATCTTGTTGGTGTTGCCATTGGCAATTTCATAGAAGGAGTAGTTGTTAGTACCAGTGGAGTTAGAGCCACTACCCTGCTTCATCAGAGGGCGTAGACCAAAGCTTCCATTGCTGTTAGCCATTTTCTATCTCCTAGTCCTCGTTTTGAGGACCTCCAAAAGTTACACGAGATTGCCTATCAGGATTGTTGATAGGCATGGCCGGGTGTTGTTCACGAGCAAGCTCGTTATCAACAGCAGCCATTTGATTGCGGGTCATGTTTCGATAGTAATCGTTACGCTCATCCGCAACCTCTTCAGGAACTCTTGCAAGAAGAAGACCACCGACGCCAATAACTCCAGCATGTTTACCGTCCTCAATGGTCGGCGCTTCAAAGTCTGGGTATTCGTCGCCACGCACCAGTTCATATCCCTCTCGAGACCGAGCTGCTACGTTTTTACGGTCGTCAAAACCCATAACTTCTGACCGAATCCACCGATGCTTGTAACCATCTGGTGCGGGTGGTGCGTCCAACATGGACGGGGGCTTCCAAGGTTCCCTGCGTGCTTGCCTAGCACGATTTTCATTGGCTCTCGGCGTTCTCGTAGACTTTTGGCGAGATGTGTTCTCAGTATTCATGGTCATTCCCTCATTTCACGTATTTAGCATATTCCTCAAGCGGCACGTTCAGCCTCTTGGCTATAGCTACCTGAGATGGGGTTAACCGCACAGTTTTCCGTCCACTCTTTTTGCGGGATGCGGAAGATTCAGCCGACGCAACTTTTCTTCCCCCGTTTGATTTAGCCTTAGAATCAAACTTGTTTGGGAACTCGTTTCTAAGCCTGTTATCAATTTCAGCATAATATTCATCAGATGCCGGGTCAAACCCTTCATCTTCAACCATACGACGATGAATACCAAAAGCGGCGTATGTCATAACTTCGTCCTGACCAAACCACTCGTTTTCTTGTGCCCATTTTTCCGCTTTCGGATCAGGAGCGGCTTGCGGTTCCGCTTGAGGGGCCGCCTGCGGTGCCGGCGCTGCTTCTCGCTGGACCTCAACAGAAGACTCTTTAGAGGACTTTGCCGTGGTTTTCTGTAGAGTCAGCTCTGCCAAAGCCTCTTGGGCCTCAACGAGCTTGTCTATGTCTCCTGTTTCGTGAGCTTCCTTGAGAACGCGCTTTGCTGTTTCAAGTTCGCTTGAAACCCGGCTTTCAAACTGTTCGAGATAGTTCTTATCCAGAGCCTCCATGCGGCCTTTAAGATCCGCGTTTTCTTTCTGGATGTTCTGTGCGTATTCAATCGCACTCTGCTTCTGCCGCTCTTCCTCACGGAATCGCTTGGTTAATTCGTTAATACGGGATTTAACACCGGAACTGTAGTCCTCCAGTTCTCCTTCGTCCGCCGTGTCCGCTTCAGGCGCAGCTCTTGCTTCTTCGGCACTGTCCTCAGAGGACAGGTTCACATCAACCGAATCCTCTTCGGTGTCTCCAACGTCAATATCAGCTTCAATAGGCATGGATAATCCCCATGGTCGCTTTCTGCTTTCTATACATGTTTGATGTCGTCAGGCTCTAGGATAGTGGCGATCACTTCATCGTCGTTGATGATGCGGACTTCGCCGCCATCAATCCTGAATCGTGACCCTGCGTATCTTCCGATACACACCCAGTCGCCTTCGTTACACCAGTTGCGATCTTCAGCATCACCAAATTTAGACGGGTCCTGATACGCCAGAGGACCAACCTTCAAGACGTAAGCAACAACCGTCGCCAACGCTTCACGATCTCTGACTGCATCGGGAATAAGAATACCCCCTTCAGTTGCTGCCTTGCCCATGTAGGGCATCACAAGCAAACGCCAGCCGGTGGGCTGGGGGAGTCGCTCTTTGAGATTTTTAGTAACAAGAGAAGGATCGAGAACCTTGTCACTTTTATCTATGTAGGCAGACGCTGCGGATTTCTTTGCTTTCTCGGACTCTACTACGTGGTCTGGAACGTATAAAGTTTTCGTCATTCTTCCTCCGACGATTGCAGGAGATCTTTAATCTCCCGTTCTGCGAACTCCAATCCCTGTAATTCTCCCACGAGGTGCCGATAAGACTCCATGTCCTTTGGGCTCCCGTGCAGGATTGAGTCCTGGGTTAATTCTATGCGACTTTGTATACTCTTTAACAGCGAATATGCAAATGTCGTTGGGTCAGCCATCCTTAAAAGATGCCCGTAAAGTTTTTACCTTTGATTGCTCCGCCAACTGCGTATTTGATTGGGCCGCGCTTCTCTTCGGTCATACCACCGCGCATGTAGCCCAGTTCATCGACCATAGCGCCGCCCATGCCGCGCTTGTTGTCTTTTTCAGCGTCACGAAGAGCTTTCTCATAAGCCTTTTTCAAAGCGTCACCGGACAACCCGGCGGCAGTATTCGCACCGATTCCTTGAATATCAACGATGAAACTGCGTTTTTCATCATCGGACATTGTCGATTCAGTTGTGCCAGACTCCTCCATCAGAAAGTCCCCTTTCCACCGTTATCGTTATAGGTCAGGCCTTTGACTTGAGCAGGCGGCGCGCCTTTGATACGGGCCATTCCGCCATCGGCCATATCCATGACCTCATCCACAGAAACGCCCTCCATTCGAGCAACGACCTCCGGATTTTTCTTACGCAGAGCCTTCTGGCCCTCACTAAGTCCGCCCACTTCCATACGCATTTCATAGCCGCCCATGCCCGGACGGTCCATGTCGTTCATCATTTTTGCTTCTCGCATAAGACCACCGGCCTCCTTTTTAGAGATGTCCATCTGATCAGACATCTGGTTAACCATTCTACTTTTAGCCATTAGAAGACCCTCACTTTCATCATACCACCACGATTTGCACGTTTCACAGGCTTTACCCTACGAGGTGAGCCAGGAGGTTGGCCCAACTTTCTCTTCTGAGCTACCCTAGATTTTTTCTCAGACGCTGTTAGCTCTCCGGATGTCTTAGGCGTCTTCTTTGAAACACGCTTGCTGGGCCGGCAATAAGGCGTGCCTCTCTTCTCGCCTTTCTTCCTTCCGCAAGGTTTACCTGTTCGCACATCGACCCACTCTTCTTTGAACCAACGTTTGAGCGCAGCGCCCTTCTTTGTCTTGCGGACAGCCATCAGTATATCTTAACCTTCCGGCCACCATGACGAGCCATAACTGCTCCGCAGCCATTAGTTTTAACCGTGCCGCCGACAGCCCTTTTGGTTTTGTTACCCCAGTTGCTAGCGCCAACCTTTCGGCATTTAGCTATCGCTCCTGAAGCATACGCAGACGGAAACACCTTATAACGTGCCTTAACCTTTCGATAACAAGCGTCTTTCGTAGCCATTAGCACTTCCACCTTCTACGAGCTTGCCTGATACGCGAATTGGGATTGTTACGCGTCTTGGCAGAACTACGTTTGAGTTGACCCAAAGAACGAGCGCAGTAACTCTTCCGACGTTTTGCCGCTGCACTGCCCTTTTTAACCTTTCTGGTAACCGCTGTTTTAAGCTTGGAACCAGGGTTGGCCTTGCGATAGGCACGAACACCGCTCTTGGTCATACCCGCACCGCTCTTGGTGGGGCGGTAGTTTGCGCCCTTACCTTTAGTAGTGCGGCGTATGGCCTTGGCTCGTTTTCTAGCCATTTTGTTTCACGTGAAACATTACTGTTTCCCACTATACAAATTATCAAACGTCACAGACGGATCCATGTAACTTCCGTCAGACTCCGCATTATGTGTCCACTGACTTGGCTTAAAGTCAGGAGCTCCTTCACCTGTTTCCCACAAAGCGGGACTTGTTGCCCTAACCCGGTTATTGGGTAAAGCAATAATATTTCCGGTCCAATCTCCAGCGTCCGTAAGCTCAATTACATGGCTTTGCTTATGCTGGGCAGGATCGTCCGCGATAGATGATCCTGTGTAATCAACGGTAAACATATATTTACCTGTATAGAACTCACCGTCAATCTTACAAATCCAAGGACTAGAACTTGTCCTATCGTACTGCATGACATCGTGATCTCGAGAGCTACAGTCCCAAGGCTGCGCGTGGTGAGTAACCATTCTTTCTGGCCACTTTTCCAGTGGCGTGTCGGCCACGAGGGCGGTAATGGGCATTCTGGCCCACATCGCGCCCCCGTGTATGTTTTCCTCGTCCGTATCATCGCTTTCGCAACCTGTGAAGACTAGCTGAAAGCTGAGACATCGATCTGGAATCGTTGTTACGGCTATTGCCATGGCATGAAGAAACTCTCCATGATATTGCTCATGATTATGAGTAAATTCTTTTCGCACCCAGCAGTGAAAATGTGGGATGTTGCTTTGAAGATATGGCATTACTTGCGTCGAACACCACCACGGGCAAAACCTTTTTTCTTCTTAACACCACCACGGGCATAATTCTTTTTCTTCATGGCACCGCCACCCATACGTTTGGCCACACCACCTGTTTTACTCTTTCGGGTGCCGCCCTTTTTCATCCGGGTGCCACCTTTTTTCTTCTTCATAGCCATTTTCTTACTCCTTCCAGTAAGTTGTTTAGGGGTTTGTGATCTGGATATGGTCACTAGTTACCTCTTCCAGGTGCGCCTTGATTAATACGTTCGCGATTAACCTCGGCTCTTAGCAGGGCGATATCCTCCTGTGAGTCTATCTTGTCTGCGGCCAACTCTTCCTTAGATTCTTCCTTCGCCATATCAAACATCAGGCGTTGGTCGAATTCAGCAGCCTTGCGCTGTAAGTCTGCCGCCTTGATATCGAGTTCCTTAGACCGGAGCTCAACTAAGGGGTCTACTTCGCCCTCTGGCGGGGGCATGAGAGCCGCCATAACTTCTTCGGTGTACTGAGCTATAAGTTCAGCGACCTTGGCCTCTACGTCCATCTGAGGAGGTTGCTGACCTGTCTGCATAGCCTGCTCCATCATGGCCCTCATTTCTGCATCAGCAACACCTCGAGCCTTAAACGCAATATGTTCGCAGAGATGCGCCTGCAACAAAGCAAACACTGGCGGAGACGCCGCCGGAACTGGCGTTTTCATAAATATGATGTGCGCCGTCATGTGTGCATCATGATCCTGCGTCGGGAACGCCTGCAAATTCTCTTGAATAATCGATTTTGCGTTTTCTATGGCCGGATCAGTGGGCTGCGGTGGCGTAGGTGTCGGTAGCAGCGCCTCAATGTTATGCACGCCTATCGCTTCATAGATTCTGCGATACGCTTCGTGGAGATTATGCATCTGCGGATTAGTCTGCGCCAGCTGAAGCTGCGTTTGTGCGAGTGCCAGCCTTTGTGACATGGAGTAGATATTTGGATCAGACACAGGTATAACATCGACACGCTCATCAAAATCTGCCTGTTTTACGGTTGCTTCGGCACCGTACACATTATACGGATACATGGGCGGGAGAGATTCAGCAAAAACACGAGCTAACATTTTGAACTCTTGTTTCTGTGCGTAGTGAAGCCGCTTGTGAATTGCGGACATGACCTTGGAACCACGCTCAAGAAGAGCCACTGTAGTTCCAACAGCTGCTTGCTGGTTACCGTCACCAACCTGAAGATCCGCAATCGCCGCAAAACGGCGACCTGCATCCACAATAAACCCAAGAAGACTCATCAGAGTCTGGCTAGGTTCCTTGTACGGGAGCGGCATAATGCTTTCGCGCAGAGCGCCACCGGGAACATCAATATCACGAAACTCGCCAGGAGACAGAGGCTCATCAGAATCACGAATGCGAATACCACGAGCCTTAAAGCCAGCGGGAAGATTAGCAAGTGTACCAGCATCAATCAGCTGCCTCAGAATAGAGGTGGCAGAACGACCAAGGCCACCAATCATGTGCAAAAGGCCGAAACCATAAAAACCCAAGCCGGGCAAGAATTTGTAATGAGAGAAGTACTGAATCTTCTTGTAGTACTCGTCACCTTCACGCCAGTTTCTGCGAATTGCCAGAACTTTTCCGCTGCCCTCGTCAATCGTCACGATGTACGGAAGCTTAATTCCTGTTTGTTCTCCATCAATCGGACTCACGTGTTCAAAACCCGGCAGATCAAGATCGGTGTGAACCTCTAAAAGTGTGCAGTCTTGTTCATCGCCGCCAGCATGTTCTACGCCCTGAAGCTCACGTTCTTTTGAGCGCACTTCATCGTCAGACGCGTAGGCCGTTATGTCCACTTCGCGATAGAACCCCGCCGCTTGGTTCTTCCTGACATCGTTTGTGTTCATCCGGATTACGTGCGTAACACGCGAAGCAGATGAAAGGTCGGTTGCGTTGTACGGAACCAGAAGATCATCGGCAGGCACGAATTTTGAAACAGCGCGGTCTAGGATGTCGTCAAAGTAGACTTTCTTAAACGCGCTACCAGCCAGCGGTAAATAGAACAGCAGACGATCCATCTCAGGGTCGTACTCGTCCATAACGTTCATGATCTGGAAGTTCATAAACTCCTGAACACGCTGAGACTGCATCTCTACGTCTGGATTAGACGCGCCAACAACCTGGGTCCGCACGGGACCGGAACTGGGCAGCAATTCCTTGTAGGCCTGTGCCTGAAACTGTGTGACTGCTTCCGCAATCAGGGGATGCGTAACACCGCTGGACCCACGAAAAGGCTCGTCTCGATGTTCGTACTTGATGCCTAGAAGATCCAGACCCTCTGTGTAAGCATCCTCCCAATCCTGTCTGCCACCTTTGTCGTCCTCATAGTAGCCAATAAGCTCCATGGCGACTTCCATAAGGACGCGCTCGTCAAGAATTTCAGCTAGGTTTGCATCAGGCTCTGCCTGAAGCTCTTCTGCTATGGCGTCTTCGAAGTTGAAAAGAACAGACCCATCTTCCTCTTCGATAATTTCAATCGGGTCCTCGTTCTCGCCCTCTTCAACCTCAATCTCATCGTCTTCAAAATCTTCAACGGGCATCCCTTGAGACGGCATAGACGTGTCGATAAGTGAAATCGGTTCTCTTGCCATTATTTACTCACCTTCTTAATTTTTTCCACGGTTCTGAGGCCCCCCAATCCTAACATGCCCATCAACACAGGCATCATCTGTTCCATGTCCAATTTGGGTAGCTCAACCAAGTACCCGGTCTGGGCCATCACAAAAGAGGCCAGCGGAAAAATCAGAAAGTTGAAACACATCGCCAGCCCGCATGACCAGCCGATGAAGGGCCGCCAGCCGGCCACAAAGACAGAACGGTGACTCGCCTCTGCCTTGTTGATGTCAAGTTGAGCAAGGTCAATTTTAGCGAGATGCGCGGTCAATTGTGCCTCGATCTCGCGCTCTGCTTTAGCTTTAGCTTCTTTGTCTTCCGGCAGAAACCGTCCGATGACATCCGTCACCGCAGGAAGAATACTCGGAAGAAGCGCCTGTATCATTTTTTAACCGCCAAAAGTAGAAGAACGCCGAGCATGACCACAATCAACATCTCTCCAGATGAAAAAATAAAGCTTGAAACGGGCATCATTTCCACACCTCATTTTCCTTTAGCCATGTACGCGGTCATTCCCATGTACGCACCAATAACCCCCGCTTGGCCTATGTAAAAAAGCCCAAACAAATCGGACAAAGCCTTAATCCTTGCGTCCGGAAAGATCGGCAAGAACACGGCGGCAGTGAAAAATAGCATAGAAATCATCGCTACCCAAGCCATTCTACGCTGGGCATCTGCTTTCTCGTGTTTGTCAAGTGCTTCTGCGGCGGCTAACTCTGCATCCGACACGATTCCGTCTCCGTCAATATCAAGCGCGTTCTTGACGCTGTCTTTCTGTAACTTTTTCTGAACCATTTTACTTCCTCAACAAGGGATTATCTAAAGCTCTCTGTAATTTTTTGTCCTGACTCTTTTCAAACGTGTCTAATTTAGCGTCCACGCCATTAATTTTGTTATCAAAACGAGCTGATGCGGAAGATATTATACTTCTTATCACGGATTCCGCTTGACGCATTGCCTCTCTTGTTTCAGCATCAAGGGTTCGCGACCGTTTCTCTACGGCAGACATGCCTTCGTACAATTTTGTTGCGTCATCGCGCACATCTTGGCGCGTATCACGTACAATCTCCTGTATTTCTTGGTTTCGTACCCTTAAAGCGTCCATGTCTTGGGTTAAAAGGCCCATTTTTTCATCTAAAACGGCTAGTTTCTTGTCAAAACCGCTTAAATCAGGCGCAGTATAGGACGAAATCCTCTCTTTCATGTCCATATAGTCTTTATAGACCTCAAAAGCGCCGTATAAACCACCAATTAGCGTCGATAATGCCAAAAGAACGGCCACCATCTTGCCGCCTTTGAATTTTACGCCTGCAAATTCAACCTCTGCCATCTACCTGCTCCACTCAAGTCCAAGAAAGGCTTCATGAGCCGCGTTGGAAGCACCAAACACTTGGTAATCCTGAAGCGGGTTAGACAAACTGCGGTTATCCGTCAGGAATTCTTTTGGAAAAAACCCTTGCGTGTCTTGCAAAGCGGTACCAGTAGCGATCTTAGCCCCAATCATGTTCATCACCACCAGTGTCGTAGTCTGAGACGCCGCGTTGTACCGCTGACTTGGTGCGATTTTCTTTACAACCTTCTGGGCAGCGGCCTTTATCTTCTCTTGGCGCGTCTTTGGCTTTGGTGCGGGAGCCTCGGCTTGCGGACCACTGTCTGTTTCCGGCTGTTCCTGTTCCGATGACTCCGCCACGGGTTGTTCGTTCGGCTGTTCCTGACGTTGAGGCTCTTCAGAAGCACGTTCCTGCGGTTCAGGTCTGGGGGCCGCTTCCATTTCAGCCTCGATCTCGGCCTCTGCCTGCGCTTCTTCGCGACGTTGTTCGGGTTGCGGTGCGGCTACCGGCTGGATCGTCGGCGGCGGGGGCGCTTCGGGCGCCGGAGGAGGACCTATGTTTGCCTGCATGGGGGGCGGAGGCGCTTCGGGCCCTGGAGGAGGAGCCATGGGTTCAAGAGGCGGAGGCGCTGGAGGAGCCGCAACGGCCACCTGAACTTCATGGCGAGAAATCTGATCTAGGATCTGTTGCTCAACTACATTCTGATACGTAAACGTAAGTGAAGGCTCTGAGAATTTTGGACCGAAAAATCCAGAATGAAACCCGGCATCCACGCCGAATAACTCAAACTCCCCCGTCAGTATGCTAAAGCTGTTTTCCGCAACCGTATCTTCAAAGGTAAAAGTGCGAAGCCCGAAAAAGTCCAGTTCAACCTCGCGCTCAAACTTTTCAACCACCGTGTTCGTGTCGTCAAACAACGCTATCGTCAGGTTGAAGATGTCACGGCAGTCACCACGCTGCGTGATCGTAGCGCACGTAGCAAGAGTCGCGTTAGATTGATGACTGTCCACGGTCACTGAACTGTCCAGCGTAAACCCACGACGCACCTCATCTTCCGTCAAAGGCACATCAAAACTACTCGTATACGTCCCACCTCCGGCAGTAGCGTTGCCAGTGCAGAACTCTCCTGCCGTACAGCCTGTCGTTGTCGAAGACGTTGTGCTTCCGCTCGTCGTGAACGCAGACATGCCCGGAAGAACATTGTCCGTGGTCACTGTTTCAGCCGCCGCCGTCGAACAAAACAGAAAAAATGCCACAAGCCAGCGCATCACTCGTACTCGTTGTATTCAGGGAAAACAGGATTCGAGTCTGGCGTCTCCGCAACACGGATCAAGGCTCCTTGTGGAGCCCTGTCCGGGTTCTCCAGCCACTTCTCCTTAGCCTCATCACCGATCTTGCCCTCAAACGGACACGGCGTACCGGCCATCCACAACGCGTCCCAGACACGAACTTCCTGGCACAGCAAACTAATGCCAGCGACCTTCAGGCCCATGCCGTAAACAGCTCGAGCCAGCTTGATCCGCTCACAATTCAAGTCACGCGTCGTCGTTCCGCCAGACACACCAAAAATGCCCGTCTGCACGGCACCACTAACGCCTGTTTGACAGACATCAGAGTTGTTGACGACTATCGAAGGGCTGGACGCCGTTGGCGGCGTCTTATCTACTACCGTGGAACTGCTGACCGTGGCAGATGTTACAGTGTCCACGGCTTTAGCCGTTGTTGCGATAGAAAGAACCGCCGCAAACGCAGCAAGCCCAATCCATCTTAACATCGCTAAATGACGCCTTTTTCCTTCAGAATGAATCCGGCAGCACCGCCCACGATGCCAACAACGATAACGATAGGCTGACCTACCAAAACGCCAATGCCAACAACCGCTCCGCCAATCGCGGCGTAGCTCGAAGGCTCCTTCATTCGACTAACGATCCAATTCACCGGAATCTCCTAATAATACTGTCGGGGATGTACCAAGGGCGAAGGTTCGTCGTCTTCATCGTCACTGTCAAGGCGAACAAAGCCGCCTTTACGGTATCTGATAAGCGCCATCGACATGCTGTCACAGTAGTCATCGTAGTCGCCATTCGGAAAAGCCGCGCACTCGTCAATCACTTCTTCCGCGAATCTCTTCTCCGGAGCCCACACCCTCCCAGACTCAAACATCGGCGCAACCGTATGCATCCGCGTATGCTTGTCATTGCCCCTAGACGGTGTGTAATTAATAACCGGAATACCCATCGTCCGTAACTCGTCCGTGAGCGGTGTACCACTGGCCTTGGCCTCAATCAGCACCATGTCCGGATCCCAGTACTTGTACTCCTCCATCGCATTCGCCTTCAGTTCCGGAAAGTCCCAACGACCCTTCTTCGCATCCAGCAAAATGATGTTGTCCGGACCACCGTCCATGGGCTTGAACACACCCCACGTCGTAATCGCAGAATAGTCCGCCGTCTCCTTCTTTGAGAACGCCGTATCATAAGACTGCATGATATAACTAATCTCTGGAACAGAATCCTTCTCCCACGTGTTCCACCACTCCTTCTTGATAATCGCGCCTTCCTCGGCAACAGGATTCTGCTGCCACTGCGCGTTCCACTTGCCCAAGGACAACGAAGCCTTGACCCTTAACAACTCATCCTTCTTCCAGAACTCAGGCCACAGAAGATTGCCACTCGGCAGGATCGCCGGAAACTCCACAATGTCCCACTGGTCAGACATCGAATCCGACGCCTGCGCCTTGACCAACTTGCCGGTCAAATCCTTCAAGGACCACCGCGTCATAACCACAACTATCGAACCACCAGGCTGCAAACGCTGACGAGGACCAGACGTATACCACTCATACGCACTCTCCATCGCCGTCTCAGACAACGCATCCTGCTCCGAATGCGGATCATCAATAATCAACAAGTCCGCACCACGGCCCGTGATCGCACCACCAACACCAGCCGCGTAATATTCACCGCCCTGACCGGTCTCCCAGCGACCAGCAGCCTTTGAATCCGCACGCAAATCAACCTCCGGAAAGATCTGCTTGTAAACATCCAACTCCATAAGGTTCCTGACCTTACGACCAAACCGTACCGCAAGCTCCGCCGTATGCGTCGTCTGAATAATCTTCAATTCCGGATTCTTGCCGATCAACCACGCCGGCAACAGATAACTCGCGAACTCACTCTTCGTGTGTCGCGGAGGCATATTGACAATGATCCGTGAACCGGGGTTCTGCGCCAGCTTCTCAAATTGCCGCGCAACTTGCTTATGATGACTCCCCTCAATGAAACCATCATAAACATGCTTCACAAACGCCATAAAGTCTTCACGGGCTCTTTCCCTTACAGAAAGCGTCCGTTTCGCTTGCTCTAAAGCAAGGACTTCGCGCAAAACCTCATCGGAAGCGTTCAACATGTGTATTCTATATACTACGAATAATGCAAAAGGAACCACGGACCATGGACAACATAGTCGATCTCTTTGGATCAAATGAAGAACCAGAGCCGCTACAATGCAAGGGATGTGGAAGCTTTCGGTTCTTCCTGTATCCAGAAAACGTGGCCCAATGTGTCGAATGCGAAAAGTATCACGGCTTGGTCAGGCTAGGGCCGCTGTATATCCACGAACTCGAATGAAAATATATACGCGAAAAATTGTGGGCGTTTCGGTTTTCAAATGAAGGTGGGGGGCCTGGCTGGAGGAGCACGGTTCGGGGTTCAATGGAAATTAGGCCTGATTATATTTCTAAAACAGTATTTCACCCCTCGCTCTGCTCGGGGTGCCCAGCGCCCGACGCGCACCCGCCTCGGTCGGTCGGGCGGAGGTCAATCGGCCTCCGCCCTAAGTACCTAGTCGCCTGACTCATCAAGCTTGGCTGCCCAATCTATGATGAGATTGGCGTACTTTTCTTTATCCTCATCAGTCGTCGCTAGCCAATGTTTCGTATTGTAATACGTGATCTGGTCGCGAATGATGTTTCTGGCAGTGTAATGCATCATTCCTCTCCGAACTTGGCAGCCATTGCCGCGCTTATCTTCTGACAGATATCGGAAGCTAGAATCTTTCCTTCGTCGGTTTCGTTAAGCTGCATCAGCGACAGGCCTGTCATGTTGAACTTGTCTTCCATAGCGTTCCAGTACGCCATTTTGAAATCCACTGTTGGATCTTCTGCGCGGAGCTCATTAACTTGATCAATTAAATCTTGTTCAGCTTGTCTGCTCATTGTCTTTCTCTCTTTCTTGGTTAGTGGGCGCGGCGACCATCGCCGCGCCCTAGTGGTTACTTGATCAATTCAACGCGTGGGGTTTGACCCTTGCGGGTGAGACCATCAATCTCTTCTTCTGTCGCGCCAAGCTGTATCAGAAGCTTAATCGCGCCCTTCTTATCGAAAGAGTTGGTTGGTTGCATACTTAACTTGATACCGTGGGCAAACCAATCAAAAGCACCATTCGTTTTTATAATGCTTTTGAGGGTGGATAAATCTTCTTTGATCTTGTCATTCTTGGCATGAATTTTAATAAACTCCGCAGCAGCTTGTTTCTCGCTTCGAATGATCGTTTTGTTGTTTAATGTAAAGTGTTTCATGTCTTTCTCGCTTTCTGTTTTGTTATCGTTCGTTACAACAACATTGTTGTACCACGCTATCCCATGATACCGCAACCCATAAAATGCATTTAACTGAAACTAATTTCAGGCCTAACGGCGCGGCAATAGGCGAGACCAGGCGAGAGCTCGAGCAGGATATTATCCTGGTACTACTATACCAGGCGCCGCGTCTGGTGCCGGCGGACCGGCCTCGAGCCAAGCCCGACCCGACCCCGACCCGACCCCGACCCGATGCCCAGCGCCCGACCCGACCGGGCACAAAAAAGGGCGACCCGAAGGTCGCCCAGTTGCGAGAAAGTTTGCCCGACTATTTCATGATTTGAACCCTAACGTCGGGCCGAGAATCTGGTCCGCGATCATCTGGCCACGTTCCACGGCCTTCGCGTGATTCCATTTCGATGGGTTGATAAAGCTTTCGGGATAGTCGGCTTTCGCATCCTCTTCGCTGTCGTAAACTTCGGTATGCATAACCAAGCCGGAACCGTCGCACTCGTGGCAATCGCTTTCCTTAAATTCATCGACAGCGATCTGGTGTTCGTGGATTCCGTAGCCATCGCATTCGGGGCATTGGGTGTGAATTTCGTATTCCATGTTTCGCTCCATCGGTTGTTGACTTCTATTTTATATCATGGGATAACATGGGGGTCAACAACACATAGGAGAAAATTGACATGGCAAATCCACTAGGCAAAGGCCGCAAAATCGAAAACCCATATGCGACGTTTAAGGCGCACCATCCGGATCTCGGGCATTGGGAAATTCGGGTTTTGAAAACCCATAAGCTTCCCAAAAACGAAAACGAATATGACACGTGGTACACCGCCGGAAAATCGGACGCGACATATGGGTCGTGGGAATATGGCGATATGTACAAGTCAGAAATCACTCGCATGGGGTTAGTCTATGCCTCGCCGGAATTCACCGAGGCCTACCGCGACGACCCGGCAATTCCTGTGGCCGACTAGTCCATCATTTCCCAGGAGATTGGGGAGGCCTTCGGGCCTCCCCTTTTTTGTGCCCGGACCAGGCTCGAGCCTGGTCTGAACTTGGTTCGGGCCGAGCTATCGCCCGGCCCCAGCGCCGGGCTGCCGGGCTCGAGACCGGGTCAGCTCCCGACCCGACCCGACCCGACCCGACAACGGGGCAAAAGAAAAGGGCGACCCGAAGGTCGCCCGATCCCCGAACCTAGCAGCTGGCACAAAAGCGGCTAGGCCCGATCCCCGACAAGGTTTCCCCTGTCACTCCCGATTATTGAACTCGTGAAACGAACCACAACCCTCATAACCTTCGTGGATATACCCGCCCTCAAAATCAAGGTCTGGCCACTTATCCCACAGCGCGGTGATCACCTCGCGGGGAGTGTCCCACGCGGTATCAAACCGATACGTCGCCTGCTTTATGTTCATGCCTTCGTAGTCTTCGATTTCTACCGGACCTTCATGATGGCAAGCGTTCCACTTGGTCCCCCAATTTTCGGATTGCCAATCGTACCAGTTCGGGATTCCCTCCGCTGCGCACCGCTCCTTGTCTTCTTCTGACAAGTTATCGCGGAACATATTTTCGGGCGACGGTATCACCTTCTCAAAATCCATTTCGTCTCCCATGTGCGCGATGAACTTGTCAACGTCCTCCGGTTTGCCGACGACGTTTAAGATGTTGCTTGTCCAGTTGGGCATCACGCTACCTCCCTATTTTTAGCGCGTTGCGTTGCGAGTAGATCATCAAGCGGACCCTCCATCTCAATGCGGTGGGTTGTCGGAAAACCGTCTGCGGCCATAGGAAACGTATGGCCCCAATCAACGGACAGAACCGTGACGCGAACGTCTTCGCCTCCGGACGTAATCTTATACCAGTACTCGCAATCAGAAGCGTATTCCCACGGTTGCTGATCTCCAATTAAACGAACGCCTCCGCCGACAGACTTGTTAGCTTTAACAAACGAGGCCGCGAATTCGTCGGCCTCGAACCGTGGCAAATCCCACGCAAACCCCTTCGCGTCTTTTATCCAGACGAGGCCTCCGCCTTCAAAGGTTTCTCCATTATGAAGGCCTCCGGTATAGGGATATCCATCATGGTGCTTGTAAACGTGAACTTCTGACTTGAGACGGTAGGTGTTAGCGAAGTCGTCAGAATCGTAAAAAGTGTAAATTGCTCTTGTGGACATATCGTCCTCCATTGGTTGTTGACAGTCAGAATGTCCCATATATAATGGATCACGTCAACAACCAACGGAGCATGAAAATGCACAAGCTTATTTTTAAAAACGACAAGGCCGGAACGCTGGCCAAAATGCTAGAGCATTCCAACGCGAACAAGCGTCGGATTCCGTACACACAAAACGAGACGGAGGATCAAGGCCTTTGGCTTGTTAAGGATGAAGGCATCTATTTGATGTCGCCAACGGCGGAGAACTTCATCATGTCAAACGATGTCAACACCGTGGTCTATGCGCGGGGATACAAACCCACGAAGACAAACCGAGACACCTTATGGGACAAAACCCACGCGGTGAGCGGTGACGACTTCGCGGAGTTCGTTCGCCTTACGCCCAACATGGTTCGCAATGTGCTTCGCGGAAGTGACATCACCATCGAATTGAGCGAGACGCAGATGGCGGTGACAGCATGAGAAACCTTGATCCAAACTATGGCGACAATACGGCGTGCGATTGTTGCGGTCGCGTTTTCGACGTTCGCAATGAGCCGCACGAAGTGATCGGCGACAATTGGGTTTGCGGCAGTTGCGTTGAATACTACGACGAGGAGGAGCTGCGGGAGCGGCTCCTCTCCGCTAATTTTTGGGGCGCAGTGTGCCAGAATCTGAGCGCCAATTGACATCTGGGGGAGGCGGATCTACCGTCTCCCCTTACCTCCCTGACGGGCGGACCGGGCTCGAGCCCGGTATTCCCCCGCCCGACACCTTGGCCCAGGCCCCGCGCCTGGGCTTTTTTATTGGCCCGACCCGACCGACCCCGACCCGACCCGACCCGACCCGACCCGACCCGACCTGGCCGGCGCTCGAAATAAAC
>Ga0208919_1000643_pt1 | contig 22516 bp, 31 predicted proteins | sample 4_EtaG_FD_184076 | JGI IMG/M metagenome (GOLD analysis project Ga0208919, IMG submission 184076) | Marine viral communities from the Subarctic Pacific Ocean - 4_ETSP_OMZ_AT15127 metaG (SPAdes) (version 3) | ecosystem: Environmental > Aquatic > Marine > Oceanic | place: Pacific Ocean | collected...
CATTCTTAGAAACAAAGTCCTTACCCTTAGTCCCGTCTGGTTTATCAAACTGACCTTTACGAGTGATAAACTTTTTATGTTTCTTAGCGAAGTAAGTTATATAAAAATTACTCATCCTTACCCTTCTCTAGTTTTTCTATTCTAGTTGTTAAAAGGTCAGTAATCTCTTTTAGAGATCTAATGTTTTTTTGAAGACCACCCACCAACTTTAGTATCTCTCTGTCTCTGTTGATACTCTCTATGTTTTCTTTTTCTGTGTTCATGTTATTCTCCTTTATATACTCATCCTACATTATTTAGGATACATTGTCAAAGGCTCTGTGTTCATTTTGGGTCGCCCAAAATGAACAGTAAGTCTATTGACTTATCCCACAATATCCATTATCCTTGGACGGTGGCTGGGGTTGGGGCAGGGAGTATATAGGTTAGTGTCCATTTTGGGTCGCGGTGTCCATTTTGGGTTTTCTGGAGAATGTTCCACGAACATTGTAGCAACAATAGTGGTAAACCCAAAATGAACATAGAACCATTGACAAGTCAACAACGCTAGGATAATCTGGGATCATGGATAAAAATAGAATAATAAAAAGAACTAACCCTTTCTCTGGTAAATCTGAGATGTTAACACGTGATGAAGCAATGTTACATGATGTAGTTAAACAAGCGGAAGCTATGGGAGAGCATGACAAAATGCAAAAGGCATTAAGTAAGTTTAGTAGGCTTAATCCTAAAGCATATATGACGCTATTAGATTAAGTTTAACACAGGCCAGTTAAAATAGGCCGCCCCTTCGGGGCGGCCTATAGGAATGTGTGGGACAAGTCAATATACTTTGTGTCCATTTTGGGTCGCGGCCCTTCGGGCCGTTGCCCAAATTTTACGGGCCCCGGGGCCCCATATCGCAACTCAATTACAGGTTGTATCGCCCCCCACCCCCAAAAAATCGCAAAAAGGGGTCCCACTGCTTTCGTATTTATGCTTTGATTTAGACATAGAACCCTGCTAAAAACATTTTGGTACCATGGACTTGAATAAGGTAAATATAGAAAAATTACCTGCAGATGTACGGAAGACCTTCAAAAGACTACAGCTGCTCCATGCACAAAAAAAGATACAGAACAAAGCTAAGAGTGACTTTCTATCTTTTGTAAAATGCATGTGGCCAGATTTTGTAGAGGGGTCCCACCACAGGCACATCGCAGATAAATTTAATAAATTAGCCACGGGCAAAATAAATCGTCTGATTGTTAATATGCCACCAAGACATACTAAATCAGAATTTGCATCTTATCTTTTGCCAGCGTGGATGGTGGGCCGTAATCCAAAATTAAAGATTATTCAGGCAACGCACACAGGAGAACTGGCTGTGCGGTTCGGTAGAAAAGCAAAACATCTGATTGACTCAGACGACTATAAAAAAATTTTTCAAACAACACTACAAGAAGACTCGAAAGCAGCTGGTCGTTGGGAGACGGCACAAGGCGGTGAATACTTTGCTGCTGGTGTTGGTGGAGCAATCACGGGCCGTGGTGCGGACTTATTGATTATTGACGACCCACACTCGGAGCAAGATGCGTTGTCACCTACAGCGTTAGAGTCAGCATACGAATGGTATACATCAGGACCACGACAAAGACTTCAACCAGGCGGTAAGATTGTCTTGGTAATGACAAGATGGTCGACCAAAGATTTAACAGCTAAGTTAGTTGCTAACCAGAAAGAACCAAAGTCTGATCAGTGGCACGTGGTCGAGTTTCCGGCGATCATGGAACACGGACCAGTGTGGCCAGAATATTGGAACCAGGAAGAATTAGAAAAGGTCAAAGCTTCATTGCCCGTTGGTAAATGGAATGCACAGTGGATGCAGTCGCCAACGTCTGAGGAAGGTGCGATCTTGAAACGTGAATGGTGGAACGTGTACGATAAAGAAACTATACCACCTCTACATCACGTCATACAATCTTACGATACAGCGTTTTTAAAAAAAGAAACTGCGGATTATTCTGCAATCACAACGTGGGGTATATTCTATCCAGACGAAGATAGTCCAGCTAATTTACTATTATTAGACGCTGTTAAAGGTAGATACGAGTTTCCAGAACTAAGACGACTAGCGTTACAGCAGTATGATTATTGGAAGCCTGAGTCTGTAATCGTTGAAGCAAAAGCATCAGGACTACCACTAACCTACGAGCTTAGGCAGATGGACATCCCAGTTATTAACTTTACACCTAGTAAAGGAAATGATAAACATGCTAGAGTCAATGCTGTTGCACCTCTTTTTGAGTCTGGTATGATATGGGCACCAGATCAAAAATTTGCAGAGGAGGTGATCGAGGAGTGTGCTGCATTCCCCAACGGTGATCACGACGACCTTGTGGACTCTACAACACAAGCTATCATGAGATTCAGGCAAGGCGGATTAATTCAACACCCTGAAGACTATATCAACGAAAAAAAAGACCCTAGACCGAGGACTTATTATTAATGAAAACCATTACAAATCTAGTTTACAATTTCGTCCGTAAACAACTAGCCAAAAATAATATGGGTCAGGGTAAAGGTATTACATCTCTACCAAACGCTGCCGACATTGAGATTGGTATGACAGATGTTTATAATAATTTAAGAAAAGGTGGTTTAGATGCTGTATCAGCAGGCAAAGCTATCAAGAGCGAAGATGATCTGGCTAGAACTTTATCAGAGATAAAACAAAAAGAAATATCAGACCAACAATTTTTTAATCAAGATCCAAATAGATTGGACACAATTATGGATAAGATGAACAAAGGTTTGCCCCTAAATGAGGGTGATCGGTTTGCTCTTGAAGGCTCTGGATTTAAAACAGACATGGACGCGTTCAAAGGTTTTGAACCTAAAGTTATTCAAGGGGGTAAATCAAAAGGTATAGAAAAATTATTAGAGTCTGGTGATGTTAAAAAAGGTGTAGCACCAAAGACAACTAAGGAAACGATTAAAAGAAAATCTATGATCGATCCTAAACTTACTGAAGAAGAAAATATAAAAAAGATTATGGAAGAGAACAAAGCTGCTGCAAAAAGATTAGAAGAAAAAATGAAAGACCCTGATAAAAAAGCCATGGGTGGCAGAATAGAAATGGTTGGTGGTGGACCAATATCTAAGCTACTAAAAGCTTTGAGTGAGAAGAGTCCGCTTCAAAGATACAAGGACTATATAAAAAGCGTAGAGAGAAGAGCTAAGGCAGATGATGCTAGTTTAGCTCCTGAAATGTTAGCGGTGGCTTCTACAGGAATATTAGGAAATAGATTTTTACAAAGAAAAATAAAACAAATGAACGAACAAGACGAGGAAAAAGATAAAAAAGCCATGGGTGGCAGAATAGAGATGTCCGTTGGTGGTGTTATAAACGCTATAAAAAATTTATTAAAAAAATCTAAACCTAAAAAATCTGGAGATAAAATTTATGGTGTAGGTGGAGAAGAAATAGATGTCGCTGATTTTAAGAAATCACTTGGTATAGATGAAGCTACTGATAAAAAAAGTATGGAAGATCTAGAAAAAAAATTACAAATGATTATTGGTAGAGATAGAACAAAACATGCAGAAGGTGGTTTGATGAGATTAGGTTTTGAAAAAGGCGGTATGTCTCGTAGAGGATTCATAAAACTTATGGGTGGACTAGCAGCACTACCTGTTGTTGGTAAATTTTTTAAACCAGCAGCCAAAGTTGCAGAAACAGCAGGACCTGTAGTTCAAGAAGGAGTCAAACTTGGTTACGATAAATTTTTAATGCTGGTAGATAAAATTAAAAGATTAGGTAAACCTGCAGATAATTTAGCTACAAAAGAACGAGAGAGAGTTATTAGATATGATGGTAAAGATGGAAATGAATACGAACTTGTAGAAGATTTAACGACGGGTGATGTTAGAGTTACAAAAGATAAAGTAGGTGTTGGAAGCTATAACGATAGAACTTTTGATACTATTGAAGATAGATCTACATTTACACTTAGAAGAAACAAAGTTGACGAAAATACAAAAGGTAAAAAACCACCAGATGAATATGAGGAGATGAAAGAAGTGGCTAGTACAGATGGTACGTTTGGTGATATTGATGAAGTAAGTGATACAGCTGTCAAAGAAGTTTTAGAAGAACTAGGCGAAACTAAAATCAAAAAAGCAGGCGGTGGCCTTGCATATATGTTGGGGATGTAATGAAGATAGCACACTACGAACAGATGATGGACTACCTCACAGGCCCAAGAGAAAGGTTTAGAGATGGTGGCAGAACTGGTTTTGACAAAGGCGGTGTAGCTAAAGTTGTCGAGTACATAAATTCTTTACCTGATGGAACAGAGGTCAGCACAAAAGATATTAGAAATTTTATAGAAAAAAATAATATAAATGCAAGCCCTACCTCAATAAGTAACATTATTGCAGGGAGTGCACCTGGAAAAGAAAGATTTAAAGATACAATAAAATTTGTTGATCAAAGAGGTGTTATTAAATTTAATGAAGAAACATTTAAAAAAATAGATGATCTTTTAGAAAATCCAGAGACAAAAAGTTTTAGAGATATAGGTAAGGGACTAGGTTACAAAACACCTAAACCTTCTGGCAAGAGAGGGGTTACTGTTGGAGGTGGCACACCTTTGACTAGGAACAGTCCTATAATAAAAGCTTACGTAGAATCTAGAAGTGGAAATCCTTTTGAAAGTTTTAAAGTGGGATCTTACAAAAGAGGGCAGCCTAAAGTTGAAAAAGTTTTAGAGCTACAAGCTAAGGGTATGTCTACAAACGCAATAGCTGAAAAATTGTTTGAAGGTAATAGAACTAATGTTAAAAGAATTTTTAAATTATTTAGACCTGACGCTATTAAAAAACCTACACTAAAATCAACAACTAATCCGTATGCAAACATACAAACTAAAGGCTCTGCAGTAAGAGCTAAAAGAGAAGCCGCTGCTTTTAAAGCAGTAGGTAAAACAACAGCTAACCAAACTAAAAAAGTTATAGACACAATTAAAGATAAAAACGCCGCTATTTTAAAAATGTCGGACGCTGAAATATTAAATGATCCTAAAATTAAATACGCTATGAGTATAGATACTACAGGTTTAAAAATGGATGAACCAATAAAATTTAATAAATATGAAGATCTTTCTGACAAAGAATTTGTAAAAAAAGTTAGAGAAAAAGCAAAAGCAAAAACATTCTATACACCAGAGCATATTTCAGAAGTAGCAAAAGGAAAATTAAACACGGCTTTTCCAAATAATATTGTTAACGCTCCTGGAAGAATGGGCTCACAGGTTCAAGCAATAAAAGACTATTTAAGAAAAAACCCTGGTGGGGATTTTGCAAAACAAGCAGATGAAGTTTTATTAAAAACAGGTATGCAATTTAAAACAGGAGGAACAACTTTTGGTGTTAAAGAAAATATCGAGTTTAATTCTAAAACAAATAAATCAAATATAGTTGAAAATTATTTTAAAACTCCATCGGCAGGCCCAACTCTTAAATCAAGAGTGCCTGTTGTTACAGATTTGTTTGAAATGGCGAAAAGTATACCTGACGACATAAAAAGAGCAAAATATTTAAAGGCAGGTTTTAAAACTTTGGGTATAGCGGCAGCACCTTTAGTTATTTATGATACATACAACGCGTACAAACAAGGTAAACCTATACTGGAAACTTTAGAACAAGGTTTAATAGGAACAGACATCATCGGTGGTACAAAAAGATTTATGTCTTTAACACCAGAGGAACGTGATGCACGAGCTATTGTTAAGCAAGATGCATTAAAAGATTTAAATATAGATATACCAGCAGGTCTTGGTTTTATTGAAGGACCAGATCCAACCTTAGATTTGACCTTAGAAGAGGCACGAGCTAAGGCAGCAGCTGGTGATGAAAGAGTTAAACAATTAGAGGCTCAAAGAAATTTAGATCGAGCAACTGATAGATCTAATTTTTTTGGTGGCATCAAAGATAAGGTGCTTCCACCACAAGGAATTGAACTTGCGGGCGGTGGAATAGCTAAAGAAGCTGGCGAACCATCAGGCCCACCACCAGAATCAGGACCTACACCACAAGGCTTGGATTTTTTATTAAATCGTGGTAGAAAACGATAGGAGTTTAAATGGCAGATATAGATAAAGGACTTCCTAACACTCGTACTCAAATTAAAGTTCCGGGAGAAGAGGTCGAGATAAAGGAAGAAATCAAAGAAAAAGGCCCTGTTGAAATTGTACCTGAAGAAGATGGTGGTGCAACGATTGACTTTGAACCAAGTGCGGTAAACGTACCTGGTACAGATTCTCATTTTGATAATCTTGCAGATATTTTACCTGCAGATATTTTAGACCCATTAGGATCTGAATTAAAAAATAATTACATAGATTATAAAATGTCTAGAAAAGAGTGGGAGAAATCTTACACAACTGGTCTAGATCTTTTAGGATTTAAATACGAAAATAGAACAGAGCCTTTCCAAGGTGCTTCAGGAGCCACGCACCCTGTACTAGCAGAAGCTGTTACACAGTTCCAAGCGACAGCATATAAAGAATTATTACCAAGTGATGGTCCAGTAAGAACGCAGATCTTAGGAGTTAAAACACCACAAAAAGATCAGCAAGCACACAGAGTAAAAGATTTCATGAATTATTTAATTATGGATCAAATGAAAGAATACGAGCCAGAGTTTGATTCTATGTTATTTCATTTACCACTAGCTGGTTCTACATTTAAAAAAGTTTATTACGATGATCTATTAGGAAGAGCAGTTTCTAAATTTGTACCTGCAGATGATTTAATCGTACCATACACAGCGAACAGTTTAGCAGAAGCAGAGGCTATTATTCACGTTGTAAAAATATCTGAGAATGATTTAAGAAAACAACAAGTAGCAGGTTTTTATTCTGATGTAGAGTTAACACCACCAGGTATGACTGTTAATGATGAAGTTTCAAAAAAAGAAAAAGAATTAGAGGGCACTAAAAAATCTGGAAAACAAATTCCTATGTATACTTTGTTAGAGTGTCATGTGGATCTAGATTTAGAGGGCTTTGAAGATATTGGTCCAGAAGGGAAACCTACTGGTATCAAGCTACCTTACATCGTAACTGTTGAAGAAGGTAGCGGAACGGTTCTTTCTATCAGAAGGAACTATGCACCCAATGATCCAAAAAAACAAAGAGTACAATACTTTGTCCACTTTAAATTTCTGCCAGGACTAGGTTTTTACGGATTTGGATTAATACATATGATTGGCGGATTGAGTAGAACTGCAACAGTAGCTCTCCGCCAATTATTAGATGCAGGGACTTTATCAAACTTACCTGCAGGATTTAAACAAAGAGGTGTAAGAGTTAGAGACGAGGCAGCTCCAATACAACCAGGTGAATTTAAAGATGTTGATGCACCGGGTGGTAATTTAAGAGAGGCTTTCTTCCCTCTACCATACAAAGAACCATCTGCAACATTACTACAACTGATGGGTATTGTTGTACAAGCTGGTCAAAGATTCGCGGCCATATCTGAACTACAAATTGGTGAAGGCACACAGAACGCAGCTGTAGGCACAACTATCGCTCTTTTAGAAAGAGGATCGAAAGTGATGTCAGCGATACACAAAAGATTGTATAGCTCTATGAGACATGAGTTTAAATTATTATCAAAAATTATTTCTACATATCTACCACCAGAATATCCATACGATGTTGTTGGCGGTGCTAGAGTTATTAAACAAACAGACTTTGATGATAGAATAGATATTCTACCCGTTGCAGATCCTAATATATTTTCTATGTCACAAAGAATAACATTAGCTCAAACTCAATTACAATTAGCTACATCAAATCCACAGATACACAATTTGTATCAAGCATACAGAACTATGTACGAAGCTATTGGTGTAAAAAATATTGATGGTATTTTACCTCCACCAGCACCTGTTCAACCGATGGATCCAAGTATGGAGCACATTATGGCTATGTCAGGTAAACCTTTTCAAGCTTTTCCTGGTCAAGATCACAGAGCACATATTACATCACACTTAAATTTTATGTCTACGAACATGGTTAGAAATAATCCTGCTGTCATGGCTGCAATACAAAAAAATATTTTAGAACATATTAGTTTGATGGCCCAAGAACAGATTCAATTAGAGTTTAGAGAGCAGTTAATGCAGATTCAAATGATGCAACAACAAGCTCCAGTTAATCCACAAGTGGCTCAACAGCTACAAGTGCTAACTCAACAGATAGAATCTAGAAAAGCAGTGTTGATTGCAGAGATGACTGAAGACTTTATGAGAGAAGAGAAGAAAATTACATCACAATTTGACTCTGATCCACTGTTAAAATTAAAAGCTAGAGAAGTTGACTTAAAGGCAATGGAAAATGAGCGTAAAAAAGAGTCCGATCAAGAGAAAAATGATCTTGCAAGAGCAAGATTAATGCAAGCTAAAGACATCTCTGAAGAAAAAATGGATTTAAACGAAAAATTAGCTAAATTAAGGGCTGGAGTAAGCCTTGCAAAGGCTGATAAACCAGGTATAACTGCAATAGAGGTAAAAGAATAATGCCACTAAACGAAAAAGGCCGTAAAATCATGAAATCCATGAAAAAAAAATACGGCAAAAAACGTGGTGAAACAGTTTTTTACGCATCTAAGAACAAAGGTGTGATAAAAGGTGTAGAAAAGAAAAAAACAAGGAGTAAAAATGCAAAAACTAGATAAAATTAAAGTTGGCACAGTTCCAGAACAGCAAGTTGAGGTAGATCCTAGATCTAAAACAACAGCTGATCAAGCTTTCAACTATATTGGCACAGGAAAACCTGAAATGCCAGTTAGAGGACAGAACAGAATGCTAGCTGAGAAAAAAAGAAACTCAAAGGCGTACTAATGGCTTGGTTCAGTTTAGCAAAAATTGCTTTGCAAGCTGGAAGTAAGATATATGCCAATCGTCAAAAGACAAAAATGGCTATGTCAGACGCACAGCTTATGCATGCCGAGAAAATGGCCCGAGGTGAGGAAGCTTACCAGGGTAAATTACTTGAAGCGAGGCAAAACGACTACAAGGATGAATTTGTTCTCGTAATTATTTCGGCCCCCATCATTGTGTTAATGTGGGCAGTGATGTCAGACGACCCAGCAGCTATGGAAAAAGTTAAATTATTCTTTGAATATTTTCAATCGCTCCCTAGTTGGTTCACAAATCTTTGGATACTTGTAGTTGCGTCGATTTTTGGTATAAAGGGTACACAAGTATTTAGAAACGGAGGTAAAAAATAATGAGAGATGATTATTTTAAAAAAATAATGACAAAAGATGGTATAAGTAGTATGCCTGGAAGTCAGATCAAACCAAATAGGTTTGTAAAGGCTCAAAAAGAAACAAAAACGCCGAGTGTTATAAGACCTAAACCTACAGATAGTTCTGGTCAACCTTTTAAACCAACACCAATGGGTAAAAAAGCCGGTGGTAGAATAGGTTTTCAAAAAGGTTCAGGTAGAACTGGAGTAGGGGCTATGGATGTTAAATCTAAAATATCACTTTCTAAGAAGAAAAAGAAAAATAAAAAAAGTGATTTTGGAATGCTATCAGTAAAAGCAGGAATAGATAAAAATCCCAATCCTACTCATGCAGACAGAATTGCTGCAGGTAAAATGAAAAACAAGAAAAAAGTGATCGGATAATGGGTAAAGGTTTATACGCAAACATACACGCAAAAAGAAAGCGTGGTGAAAAGATGCGAAAAAAAGGTGCAAAGGGTGCACCAAAAGCATCTGACTTTAAACGAGCAAAACAAACAGCGAGAGCATAATGACTAAACTTTGTCCAAGAGGAAAAGCAGCAGCGAAAAGAAAATTTAAAGTGTATCCGTCAGCATATGCTAATGCCTACGCATCTAAAATCTGTGCAGGTAAAATTAAAGATCCATCTGGAGTAAAAAGAAAAGATTTCAGAGGACCTAAACCAAGTAAAGCTATGGGTGGTAGAATATACAAAGCTGGTGGCGGAGTTGCAGAAGCAGCTGAAAAATTAAGAAGACAAGGTTTAAGAGGTGGCGGTCTTTGTGTCAAAGGGATGAACAGAGAAGCCGTCGGAAAAAATTCATAGTACAATGGCTAAAGAAGGTCTAAAAACATGGTTCAAGCAACAATGGGTAGATATTGGAAGCAAGCGAAAAGATGGATCGTTTGCAAAATGTGGCCGTTCAAAACAAAAGAAGGACGCCAAACGGAAGTACCCAAAATGCGTGCCACTTGCAAAAGCCACACGGATGACCGACTCGCAAAGGGCGAGTGCTGTCAGACGAAAAAGAGCAGCGGGTAATACAGGACCAAAACCTACAAACGTAAAAACATTTGCAAGAAAAAAAGCCATGATGGGTGGATTCATGGGTAGAAGAATGGGTATTAGATAATGAAAAATAATAAAATGTCCCCAACAAGTGATAAAAAAAATCCTAGAATGAATAGTATGATGGAGCAAGCTCAAAAAAATTATACGGGTAGTTATATCTCTGGAAGTTTAGGTGGGGTAAAAGTATCTAACAAAAGCTATAAAAAATATTATGGAAAGAAGGTGATGGCATGAGTAGAAATGATTTTGGATTAAGGTTTGGTGAACCTAAACAATATTTTGGAAATGTACCCGATGGCAGGCAAGCTATGGCTAATGGTGGTTCAGCCAAAGGTAAAATGCCAGCAAGAAATAAAAAGAACTTTAGACCTACAAAGTCTGGAGCAGGCATGACTAAAGCCGGGGTCAAAGCCTATAGAAGAATGAATCCCGGTTCTAAACTAAAAACAGCCGTGACTGGAAAAGTGAAGCCAGGATCAAAAGCTGCCAAACGCAGAAAATCTTTCTGTGCAAGATCACTAGGACAAATGAAAAAATTCCCTAAAGCAGCAAAAGATCCAAACTCACGTCTACGTCAGGCAAGAAGGAGATGGAAATGTTAAAGAAAAAAAGAACTATTAAAAAAGTTATCAAAGGTTTGAAAAAAGCCTCGAAGACACACGCTGCACAAGCTAAAGCTTTAAAGGGAGTTATTGGTGCGAAAAAAAAGAGATCCTAAAGTAGGAACTGGCAAAAAACCAAAAGGGTCTGATAGAAGATTATATACAGACGAAAATCCCAAAGATACAGTTAAAATAAAATTTGCAACACCTGCAGATGCAAGAGCAACTGTTGCAAAGGTAAAAAGAGTAAACAAACCATTTGCACGAAAGATACAAATACTCACAGTCATGGAGCAAAGAGCTAAGGTCATGGGTAAAAACAAAGTCGTGCAGATAGCAAAGAAAGGTAAGGATGCAATTAGAAACCGTAATAAACAAACTACTTAGATACATATCTAGACGTGCAGATGAACTATCTGTTGCTGTAACGTCAGGAGGTATTGACAGTATGGAAAAATATAACTATATAATAGGACAAATAACAGCCCTAGAGGCAACTAAACAGGAACTCTCTAACCTGCTAGAAAATAAGGAGCAACATGGAACAGTTATCGAAATCAATAAAACTACCGAATAAAAAACTGGTAGGTGTCAAAAAAGAAAAAGATTTAACAAAAGAAGATTCACAAAAACTACCACAACCAACTGGTTGGAGGATGTTAGTTTTACCTTTCAAAATGAAAGAGAAAACTAAAGGAGGTCTATACATGGCCGAAACAACCTTAGAGAGACAACAAGTTGCGTCACAGTGTGGTTTAGTTTTAAGAATGGGTCCAGATTGTTACAAGGACAGGGATAGATATCCTGATGGTCCTTGGTGCAAGGAAGGGGAATGGGTAATGTTTGCCCGTTATGCTGGATCAAGAATAAGAATAGAGGGAGGAGAGATACGTCTGCTAAACGATGACGAAGTTTTAGCAACCATCAAGAATCCAGAGGATATCTTGCATGAATATTAATCATAGGAGGAAACTATGCCAAAAGAAGAAAAAACAGTAGATATAGATACATCTGGCGAAGGTGCTGAAATATCTATTGAAGAACAAAAAGACGAATCGGTAGTTGATACCGAGACACCGAAAGAAGAAACAGAAGCCCCTAAAGAAGAATCAGTAGAAACAAAACAAGAAGAAACTAAAGAAGAACCAAAAAAAGAAGATGAAAAACTTGAAGAATACAGTAAGGGTGTTCAGTCTAGAATTGCAAAACTTACACGTAAAATGCGTGAAGCTGAAAGGCAAAGAGATGCAGCTACTGAATATGCAAAATCAGTTGAAGAAAAAAGACAAGCTTTAGCAAAAAAGTTTGATAAGACTGATGAACAGTATATCAAAAAGTTTGAAACGAGTATCACAGCTGGTTTAGAGGCAGCACAAAAAGAACTTGCTGTAGCTATAGAAGCAGGTGATGCTAAAGCACAAGTTGAAGCTAATAAAAGAATTGCTACGCTTGCATTTGAAAATGCAAAACTAGAGCAGAGTAAAGAAGCTAGAACAACAGCTTCTACTGGAGGAGAAATATCAAAACCTTCAGAAGCTCCTAGTCAGCCAACAACACCGGCTGAACCTAGCGATCCGATGGCTGAAGCTTGGGCTTCTAAAAACACATGGTTTGGTAAAGATAGAGCCATGACATACACAGCGTTCGAAATTCATAAGGATTTAGTCGAAAAAGAAGGTTACGACTCCAATTCTGATGAATATTATGCAGAAATCGATAAAAGAATCCGTGTTGACTTTCCGCATAAATTTGCTACAAGTAACAATAAGCAATCGACCGACCCCGTTCAGACGGTGGCTTCTGCTAAAAGAAGCGTAAGGCCAGGTCGCAAAACTGTGAAACTCACATCTTCACAGGTAGCAATCGCTAAAAAATTAGGTGTGCCACTCGAAGAGTACGCAAAACAAATTAAAAACACGGGAGGAGCGTAAAATGGAAAAAGAAAATAAAACGTCTCGTGCGAGCCAAACACGGTCAAAATCTGAAAGACCAAAAGTGTGGGTTCCACCTTCATCTCTAGATGCACCCCCTGCACCTGATGGATTCAGGTACAGATGGATAAGAGCCGAAACAGTAGGCTTTCAAGATACGAAGAACGTAGCTGGACGATTAAGAGAAGGCTATGAGCTTGTTCGTGCCGAGGAAGTTGAAAATGCAGGTGACTTTCCAGTTCTCGAAGACGGGAAATACAAGGGAGTGATTGGGGTTGGAGGCCTTCTACTTGCGAAGGTACCAGTCGAGGTCGCGAAGCAACGTCAAGAGTATATGGCTAATCGTCATAAACAAAGGAACGAAGCAGTAGCAAACGATCTAATGAGGGAGCAAGATAAGAGGATGCCTATCAATGTTGATAGACAATCTCGTGTAACCTTCGGTGGTACAAAGAAAAGTTAAATTTTCGTGGGTTAATCCCTATCATCGAATTAACGTTAACCATTATTGGAATAGGAGAAAACTATGGCAAACAAAAACACACAAGGTTTTGGACTTATTGCAGCTGGAAGATTAGGTGGTGGACCATCTATCCAAGGCCAAGGTAAGTACTTTATCGATGCTGGCCACAGCACAACTATTTACAATGGTGAATGTGTCAAGATCTCAAGCGGTTATGTAGTAGGCGGAAACGGTTCTGCTGCAAATATCGTAGGTGTTTTGAACGGAATCTTCTTTAATGCGGCAACAACTTTGAAGCCGACATTCTCGAACTTCTACAAAGCAACTATCACACCGGCTAACAGTGAAGACACAACAGCCTTTGTAATGGACGATCCATTCCAGCAATACGTGGTAAGTTCGGACGCGGCGAGAACTCAAGCACAGTTCCTAGCAACATACGACATGAACTCATCAGCTGGTAGCGATACCACTGGTAAGTCTTCATCGACTTTAGATACTAGTGAAACTAGTGCTGACGGCAAACAGTTCAGACTGATTAGATCAGCAGAAGATCCTGAAAATGAGGATATTACTGCAGCATTCTTTTCAGGCGTTGTTGTTCCAAACCTTAACTCGTTCAACCAAGTATAATAGGAGTATATAGACTATGGCAATATCACGATCGCAACTAGTTAAAGAACTAGAGCCAGGCCTAAATGCACTATTTGGGCTGGAATACAAAAGGTATGAAAATCAGCATGCTGAAATTTATACTACAGAAAACAGTGACAGAGCTTTTGAAGAAGAAGTAATGTTATCTGGTTTCGCAAACGCACAAGTGAAAGCAGAAGGTGCAGGAGTCTCTTTTGACGAAGCACAAGAAACTTTCACAGCTAGATACACTCACGAGACAGTGGCTTTAGCATTTGCTATCACAGAAGAAGCTATCGAAGATAATCTCTACGATAGACTAGCTTCTAGATACACAAAAGCTTTAGCAAGATCTATGAGTAACGCTAAACAAGTAAAAGCTGTTGAGTTATTAATCAACGGTTTACCATCAACTGCGACTTTCAAGTCTGGAGATGGAAAAGCCTTGTTTACAACGGACCACCCTACAGTAGCAGGTACTTTCTCAAATACCTTAACTACTCAGGCAGATCTTAACGAAACTTCATTAGAACAGTCGTTAATTGATATTAACGCATTTACTGATGAAAGAGGTCTTAGAGTTGCAGCTAGAGGCGTAAAAATGATTGTTCCTTCGGAAAATCAATTTACGGCTGAGAGATTGTTAAAATCTCAAGGCAGAACTGGAACAGCTGATAATGACATTAACTCAATCGTGTCTATGGGAATGATTCCTCAAGGTTATAGAGTGAATAATTACCTAACTGATACTGATTCGTTTTATATCATTACAGACGTACCTAACGGTATGAAAATGTTCAACAGAGCTCCATTAACAACTGCAATGGAAGGTGACTTCGACACTGGAAACGTAAGATACAAAGCTAGAGAAAGATACTCATTTGGTGTATCTGACCCTAGAGGTATATTTGGCGTAGAAGGTGCGTAATTTGCACTAAAATTAAATTAAAAGGGGGCTTTCGGGCCCCCTTTTTTTATGGTAGAAAGGAAGTAATCATGAAAAAATTTCGCGTACAAATTAGAGCATATGGCTACTATGCTGATTTTGACCTCATGTCGGAGGACAGCTCAGAAGCCTTTGAAAACGCCCTAGTTGACAAACTAGGAGAAAATGCTATAGTATGGGAAAAAGATGGATTCTGTGATTCATCTAGAGTATGGATAACCTATGAGGAGACCATAAATGCAAATGCAAGTCAGAGACCTTTACAAGAAGAAGAGGGGTCTAGAGACAGAGTGGGCGGTGCATCAGCGTGATAACCAAAGGTACACTTTGGACATGGTTAGGATTGACAAAAAAATCAGAGAAGTTGTCAATCTAATTAAGGAAGAAGAGGCTAAAATAGCTACTCTTTCTGGCAAGATAGAAGACGCTGCACCCGAAGTTTCCGTAGCTACTTAGTAAAAAGCTACATCTTGGATAAATTCAAACCAAAGCACAGGCTCTCTTGCACTCTTTAAAAAATAAGAGTATAACTTTCTTACTATACAATTATTAAAAGATCGTAGACGCGTATAGTCGACGGCCTAGAGACTGCGATCTGTAAACTAGGAGGATATAATCATGGCAAGAACAACATTTTCAGGACCAGTCGTTTCCCAAAGAGGGTTTGTGGCTGCGGGACCTGATGAAGTGGTAAACATCACAGCAGAAACTACTTTAACTTTCGCTGCCCATGCAGGTAAAGTTATTAAAGTGAATGATGCTGATGGTGCTATTACACTTCCAACAATTAAAGCAGATAGCAAAGGTGCTTCTGCTGGACAAGATGACCCTAATGTGAACAGTCACTTAGGTGCAGTCTACAAATTTTTTGTAGGCACAGATTGTACAGATTGCGATATTAAAACTGACGGGACAGACAAATTTGTTGGTCACGCGACTATCGTAAACGTAGCAGATGGTACTAACAGTACATTTGTTCCAGCATCAGCTAACGATGTTATAAGCATGAACGGTGGAACTACAGGTGGAGATAAAGGTAGTACAGTTACTATCACTGCACTTGAGGACAACGTATATTTAGTAGAAGCTGTGTTAATCGGTACAGGTACCGAAGCAACACCTTTTGCAAATAGTTAATAATTAACTCGGGGCGTCTGGTAATGCAGACGCCCTTTAAAAGGAGGAAAACATGGCAGATACAGTATTAAACTTAACAGGTACTACGGCAGTATTTGACGGAGCAAAAAAATTAATCACACACTACAATGTGGTTTCTGATAGTTCAGGTGGCACAACTAAAATAGTTGATGTTTCAGCTTTAACAACAAACCCTTCAACGGGTGCGGCTTGCTCTAGAGTTAGACTTATGAAAGTTAGTTTTAATGTTTCAGTTACAGCTCAAGTTGACGCTTTAAGAATGGCTTGGGATGCAGACACTGATGTTGCATTTTTAACTTTAAATGGAGAAATGGAATTTGATTTCTCTAGCTTTGGTGGTTTAAAAAATACCGAAGCCACTGGAGTAACTGGAGATGTTAATTTAACATTACCAGCCTGCACTAGTGGTGATACAGCTACAGTTGTTTGTGAGTGGTTGAAAATATACTAGGAGTTTAAATGGCTAATACAACTTCAGGAACGGCTACGTTCGATAAAACTTTTGCTATCGATGAGATAATAGAAGAATCTTTTGAACGTATTGGATTACAGAACGTAGCTGGTTATCAACTAAAAAATGCAAGAAGATCTTTAAATATTCTTTTTCAAGAATGGGGAAACAGAGGTATTCACTATTGGGAAATAGATGAGCTTGATTTAGATTTAATAGAAGGACAAGCAGAGTATGATTTTTTTAGATCCTCTGATGACGGCACAAGTGCAACATCCACTCCAGCTAGTGTATTCGGAATGTCTGACGTTTTAGAAGCACAATTAAGATCTAACAGAACACAGACAACTCAATCAGATTCACCAATGACAAAAGTAGATAGATCTACTTATGCAGCGTTTTCTAACAAACTATCAAAAGGAACACCTAATCAGTACTGGGTAGAGAGATTTATAGATAAAGTTAGAATACACGTTTATCCAACACCAGATTCAACAAATGCATCAAAAGATATGCATTTTTATTATATTAAAAGAATACAAGATGTGGGTGATTACACTAATGCAACAGATGTACCATTTAGATTTGTACCTTGCATGGTATCAGGACTATCTTACTATTTAGCACAAAAATATAAACCAGAATTAATACAACCTATGAAACTAGTTTACGAAGATGAGTTTGCTAGAGCGTTGGCAGAAGATGGCTCTGCGTCTAGCACTTACATAACACCAAAAGCTTATTACCCAGGAACATAATGGCAAAATACGCAACAGGAAAATACGCAAAAGCTATATCAGATAGATCTGGTATGTCTTTTCCATACAAAGAAATGGTTAGAGAATGGAATGGATCTTTTGTGCACATATCAGAATTTGAACCAAAGCAACCACAATTAGAACCAAAACCTATGAATGGTGATGCAATATCCTTGCGTAATGTTAGACCACCTAGAACAGAGAACGCTGTTCCATATTTATTACCAACAGATGCTTTTGAAACTTATGAAGCAGGATCTAGAATAATAAATGTTACAGCACCAGGACATGGAATAACAAATGGAGATACTAAAAGATTTAGAGGAGCCCCTCTTGCAACCACTGCATCAGGAGGATCTTTTCAATTTGCAAACCCACAAAGTTTTGATGGCATAACTGGAGTTAATATAGCTAAATCTGCTGGTTATACAATTACAACTGGTCTCTATGTAAACGATGCTAGAAATACTAGTGATTTCTCTGTCGCTAATTTTTTCCATTTTACAGTTGATACAGATACTGCTACAAAGGGTGGAGTAAAAGGAGGAGGCGATGGCTGTTCAGTTGGACCAGTCACACTATCAGCATAATGGCAGGAATTAGTTATAGCACTTTGGTTACACAAATTAGAAATTATACAGAAGTAGATTCAAATGTTTTATCTACAGATCAATTAGAAAATATTATTTTAAACGCACAATACAGAATAATGAGAGATGTTCCTATTGATGCTGATAGACAACAACAAGTTGCTAATTTTGTTGCTGGTCAAGAATCAATAAATGTGCCAGCTGGGGCTCTTTTTATAAGAGGCATACAAGTTTATGATACAGCTGGAACAGAACTTACTGGAGCTAACAGATGGCTAGAAAAAAAAGATTTTACATATTTACAAGAATATCAAGATGTTACGGGCACATCAGCTGCCCAAGGTAAACCTAAATATTATGCCATGTATGGTGGAGCTACAGGAGATGGTGAAACTAATTCTGGAAGAATTATAGTTGCTCCTGTTCCTAACACTACTTATAGATTTAGAGTGCATTTTAATAAAATGCCAGCTACCCTAGAGTCTAGTAATCAAACTAATTATATCAGCGTAAATTTCCCAAATGGCTTATTATATTGCTGTTTGGCAGAGACTTATGGCTTTTTAAAAGGTCCAGCAGATATGTTGACATTATACGAGCAAAAGTATAGAACGGAAGTACAGAAGTTTGCTAACGAGCAAGTTGGAAGACGAAGAAGAGACGACTACACTGATGGTACTGTTCGAATACCAATAAACTCAGCAAACCCATAATAGGAGATAAATATGGCAATTACATCGGCAATAACATCAACTTTTAAAAGAGACCTGTTAAAAGGTAAACATGATTTTCAAGCATCTGGTGGACACACTTTTAAAATAGCTTTATTTACTAGTTCAGCATCTTTAGGTGCATCCACTGAAGACTACTCTACTTCTAATGAGATAACTAACTCATCAGGAACTGCTTACACAGCTGGTGGTGCTACTTTAACAAATTCTGGAGTTTCTTTATCTTCAACAACAGCATTTACAGATTTTTCTGATGTATCATTTACATCAGCTTCTTTCACAGCTAACGGTGCATTAATTTACAATACGACAACAGACGGTGGTTCAAGCACAACTGACGCTGTTGCAGTGATTGCATTTGGTGCTGATAAAACTGTAACTAGTGGAACTTTCACTATTCAATTTCCTACAGCAGACGCTTCTGACGCGATCATAAGACTAGCATAAGGAGGCTTTCCTTATGGCATCAACCTGGGGCAATAACACTTGGGGAGCCAATACATGGCAATCTGAAGTAATAGCTGTTTCTTTAACAGGTATATCCATAACATCATCAATTGGTTCTGTAGACGCTTTTAACGAAGCTGGATGGGGATCAGACGGTTGGGGTGAAGACGGTTGGAGTGGAACTTTTACAGTAACTTTATCAGGTATTTCTTTCTCTGCTTCTGTTGGAGAAATAACAGGATTTAATTCTCAAGGTTGGGGAAGAGATGGATGGAGTCTTGAACCGTGGGGTGAGAGTAATGATCCAGCTGTTAACGTAACTGGTCTAGAAATTACATCTTCTTTAGGAACAGCAGACGGATTTAATATATCGGGTTGGGGTAGACAAGCATGGAATAATTCAGGATGGGGTGTTCAATACGCTCAGGAACTTGATGGAATATCCATGTCATCTTCTGTTGGATCTGTAGACGCTTTTGATACTACGACTGTTGAAGTTTCAATGCCTCAACAAATGGATGCACTACAAGGAAGTGCAACAGCTGATGCAGAAACTATAGTTACTCCAACAGGATTCTCTATCACTTCTTCACTTGGAAACGCTGATGGATTTAACTTTGCTGGTTGGGGTAGACAAGCATGGAATAACTCAGGATGGGGTGTTGCATTTACTGTAGAAGTTGGTGGAGCATCAATGTCTTCATCTTTAGGCACTGTTGATGCAAGCGATATTCAACAAGTAGAATTAACAGGTCAATCTATAACTTCATCACTTGGAGAAATTTCTCCAGCGGATGTAATTGGTATATCTTCACCTGGTGAGATAACATCAACTTTAGGTGAGATAACAAGTGTTGGAACTTTAGTTGGTTGGGGTAGAAATGGATGGGGAGAAGAGCCTTTTGGTTCATCTGTAAATAGCTTAGTAACTCCTACAGGTGTAAGTTCTAGCTTTAGTGTTGGATCAATAAGCCCTGCGGACGTAATGGGATTAACTGGTCAAGAGGCTACACCTAGCGTTGGTTCTATAACTCCTGCAGATGTAATGGGATTAACTGGTCAAGAATCTACATTAAGTGTTGGTTCTTTAGTAGCTGCTGATGTAATAGGAATATCAGGACAATCAATAACGTCATCTGTTGGATCTTTTGCTACAATACCAGATCAAGCTGTAGGTTTAGAATCTCAATCTATTTCATCTTCTCTAGGATCCGCTGTAGTAACGTCTAATCCTATAGTTATACCTACGGGTATATCCTCTACAATGTCTGTAGGATCAATATCACCTGCAGATGTTATGGGAGTATCAGGACAATCTATATCCTCTGCTGTAGGATCAATAACTCCTGCTGATATAATAATAGGTTTGGAGGGTCTATCTGGCACTTTAAGATTAGGAAATATAACAACAATTCCTATTTACGGAAATGTTGACACCGGCTCAAATAATACTTATAGTACACCGTCAACTGGATCGAATAGTAGTTATTCTACTCCAAGCACAGGATCGAATGCCTCTCATGGTAATGTTTCCACTGGGTCGAATAAAACTTATTCTGATGTTGCAACAGGTTCGAATACAAGTTATAGTGACGTAGCATAGGAGAAAAATATGGCATCAACATTTACCCCTCTGGGTATAGAAAAACAAGCAACAGGTGAAAACGCCGGTACTTGGGGTACGAAGACTAATACCAATTTAGAAATTATTGAACAAATATCTGGTGGATACACAACACAAGCAGTAACAAGTGGTGGCACAGTTAATTTATCTGTTTCAGATGGATCAACTGGAGCAACTTTATCACACAGAATGATTGAGTTTACAGGGTCATTATCTGACAATGCAGTTGTTACAATACCTTTAGATGTTCAAACTTTTTATTTTTTAAGAAATTCAACATCAGGTTCTCACACAGTTCAATTTAAATATGTAACTGGCTCAGGAGATAGTTTTACTTTTGCAGCAGGGAACAAAGGCGATGCAGTTGTGTTTGCAACTGCAAACGATAGTACTAATCCAGATATTGATACTTTACCAGCAGGTGATGTTACACTTACTGGCACAGAGACTTTAACAAACAAAACTTTAACTGCTCCAAAAATCGCTGATGCAGGTTTTATCGCAGACGCAAATGGGAATGAACAAATTATATTTCAAACAACAACTTCAGCAGTAAATGAATTAGAAGTAACTAATGCTGCAACAGGTAATCCACCAATCTTAGGTGCAAGTGGAGAAACTAACGTTGATGTTCATATTAAACCAAAAGGAACTGGAGAAACTAGAATTGGAACAGGAGCAGCAAATGCTACTCTTACATCCAGTGGTGCTCACAATTTAATTTTAGATACTAACTCAGGAACTAATTCAGGTACAATTACAATAACTGATGGTGCAAATGGAAACATTGTTATAGCACCAAACGGATCTGGGGTAGCTCAAGCCGTAGATGGAGCCGATAATACAGCTGCTATTAAAATTGCAGGTAAAGAAACTATTTGGGTTCCAGCTGTAGCTATGTATCCTAACACTACGAATGGTTGTGCTAACATTGCACAGACAGAACTAGGTAACGGACCAGAATTAAAAACTTTAGATTTTGACAAAGATTCAGATGAGTTCGCACAATTTGCTGTTGCTTTTCCAAAATCATGGAATGAGGGTACAGTAACTTTTCAAGCGTTCTTTACAGCAAACACAACAAACACAGGAACTACATCATGGGCTTTACAAGGTGTTGCATTAGCAGATGACGGGTCATTAAATACTGCATTTGGAACTGCAGTTGCACCTACAGCTAAAGCTATGAGTGGTACAGCAAACGATTTAGCGGTTACAGCAGAAAGTGGAGCAGTTACGATAGCAGGCTCACCTAGTACAGATGAGTATGTATTCTTTCAAATATCAAGAGATGTTTCAGCCGACGATCTAACAGCTGATGCAAAACTTTTAGGTGTTAAATTATTCTTCACTACTGATGCTGCTAACGACGCATAATAGGAGTGATAAATGGATAAAATACAAGACTATCTATCTCAAATAGACGGATCTAAAAATAATAAAGGTAATGTCACACACATACCTACAAGATCTTTTGGATTTCAAATTTTAGGTTTTGGTTCTGGTGGAGCTGTTGATGAATACATTACAGCCACTGGTGGAACAATCACAACTGATGGTGATTTTAAAATTCACACTTTCACAAGTGATGCCACTTTTGCAGTTACGGCAGGTGGTGGACCAAAAGCAACAGTTGATTATTTTGTAGTTGCTGGCGGCGGTGGAGCAGGATCTGGAGGAGGTGGAGCTGGTGGTTTTAGACTATCAAATGAATACGCTCAACCTGGACCTACTATGAGTCCTGTATCTAATCCCACTGGAGTTGTTATATCTGCTGGTGATATTCCAATTACAGTTGGTGGCGGTGGACCAACTTCAGCACCAAGATC
>Ga0208919_1000644_pt1 | contig 22509 bp, 31 predicted proteins | sample 4_EtaG_FD_184076 | JGI IMG/M metagenome (GOLD analysis project Ga0208919, IMG submission 184076) | Marine viral communities from the Subarctic Pacific Ocean - 4_ETSP_OMZ_AT15127 metaG (SPAdes) (version 3) | ecosystem: Environmental > Aquatic > Marine > Oceanic | place: Pacific Ocean | collected...
GGAACTGCTGTCGCTTGCCTAATAAGATTCGCATAGACCGTTTCGCACGGCATCTCCTGTGACCAGATGGCAGTTTTCTTACCTTGTACGGCCCAGTGCAGAGCACATTGCTGAAGCGCAACTGATTTCCCATGCGCGTTGATACCAGCCCATACATTAAGAGTCTTCGGTTTGAATCTAAAGTCCGACTCCCAGGGAAGAGTATCCCCGACCATGTTATTTCCGTCTTGTATATATTCCCAGATCTCTTTAAGTAACTCTTCCGATATGGGTGAGACAAACTCTCCATGGCTCTCCTCTATTGGTTTCATTCGAGCAGGATCTTGCTCGTACATCCATGCTACTTCGTCCATGTTCTACCCCACACAGAATGTGAATGCTACTACAATAAAGATTAATATAATCAATGTTTTAGCATACCTGCTCATAATGTAATTTCTCCTAAACCTATTTTCTTTGTTAGATCTATGATCTCTTCCAAAGTCATTTCCAATTGTATACTCATAATACTCATGTTACAATGTACCGTTTTTAATGGATCTGACATATAATCTAATTTACAAGCGATTGGTCTTTCGTCATATATCATGCATAAATTGTCATCACCTAAATGTTGACATGAATCCACCTGTTTGGTTTTGGTGTTCCATCTTTTACAACACATAGCACATTTTATACACTCCCAAGGATCAGGAATTTCGAAACCCTCCATTAGAAATACCTCGTATCAGATGTTTCACGGTCTGTTGTCGTGCGTCCTTCCATAGGCTGAGTCCACCACTGCTGCTTAAGGTAGGTAGCAGGGTTAGGCCAATACTCCACGTCGCGCCACTCTCTTTGTAAGCGGTCACGTATGTCCAAGTATATTTGATCCTTGATCTCTTCCAGTCCCTTGTCTTTCCATTCCTTAGTCGCATTAGCCCATATGTAGCTCTGCCACCCAGATGGTGGAGAAGGCTTTGGATACATCTTCAAAAACTCTCCTATAGATAGTGGTCTATTAGATGGTCTATTAGGTAGCGGTACGTGTACGGGGGGCTCACGCACACCCTCTACGGGGGGCGTACACCCTGTCCATACAAAGTCGTAAGTATTAGAGTTGTTAAACCGCCGATTGATCTTGAGTATCCCGCCTCGTTCTGCTATACGATTCAACTGCTTACTGCAATAGCTTGGAGTCATACCACACCGCTTAGCTATGGTGTTGATACTCGGGAACGCTAGGTTAGTGCTGTTAGGATCTCTGAAAGACAGCACGCCTATCAGAGCCCTGATCTCTCCCTTGCTGAGCTCACTCATAGCCGGGAGTAGGCTATTGGGTAAAATACAGAAGTTTTCCGATTGTTTCAATGAACGCCTCTCACGTTGTTATGTATGTATTGTGCTGTTGTTCTAACTACCTTCCATATGTCCTTTGGCTCTGCTTTTTTACCTGTCTCCATACCCTCTTCTTCGAAAGCTACCTTGACATTTCTCTGCATCTCAAGTAACTCCTCTAAACTCTGCTTAGCTAAATCTTCATGAGAACCATCTTTAGGTAACTGTTTATTTATCAAGTAAGCGGCTGAATATATCTGACTGCGGTGCCACCAATACTCTATACCCGCCATTATCTCTTCGTCATCCTCTTCATCATCAAAAATATCTGGATTAAGTAACATAGCAAAGTATCCATCTGGTGATTCGCTTTTCTCTGTCTTCTGCCATTCTGCAGCCCATTTCATTTCATCAGGAAACCAGAAGAACCCATCTATTACTGTACCTATATCATTCTTTACTGGCTCTCCTGATTTTATACCTGCAGCGATAGCAGCTATTTGATCTATCTCATAAACATTCATAACTCTTGCCCTACAGTTAACTCCTTCCCGTAATCCCAACCACCAAAGTCATCTGTACTACCAAAACCGCCATCCCCTCGCTGTGACTGAATATCAAATAAACGATGAGATTCAACTTCTATGATTTGTGGTAAGGCTATTGGTATATACAAGAATTGGATTAATTTTGTACTCGGCAATATGAATACGTTACGATGACTGACATTCATGACATGTAGATGTATTTCGCCTTCGTAGCCCGAATCTACTACACAAGCACCCACTTGAAGCCCGTGCTTTGTTGCTACACCGGATTTATTGAAGGCAACCAATGCCATACCAACAGCTATATCTGCCTTGATTCCGCTTGCTATCTTAGCCGAATGTCCTGGCTCTATACCTTCAGATCTGTAATCATCAGGCACGTAGAAATCTATACCCGCATCATACTGATGAGCTCTATTAGGCGACCGTACACTTCGTATTTTGCAGAACCTTAACGTTTGCGGCATTTTCATTCTACATGGTCCTTGATAGTGTCTACTCGACCTGACCAGTCGATGGTTATTGACATAGGTTTACGATCAGTCCAAACAATACCGTCACCCGTACCTGTTATATCCAATTGGTTAAGGAAGCTCACCAACTGGAACGCTGATGCCGCTTCGCTCTTCTCGTCCGTCGTTATCTCTATATGTATCGCCATCCTCTGCTACCTCCCGTTTCTGTTGTTCTGTTGCATGAAGCTCTGGATCATTGTTCTTTGCTTCAGCCCATGCTTGTTTCTCTTTGTGATCAGACCATCCTGCCATGTAACCACACACATCCACCATGTTATCAATCCTATGTACCTGCTTTTCTCGAGCAAACTTAAGACCAATAAGTATTGCATACGCCATATCTATTGTCACCTGATTCCCTGTCATCACCATAGCGAAGTTACACGCATCTTGCATGTTTTGGTCAAATGAACCATAGTTATGCCCACCCGCGTTTTTATATACGATGTCGTGTGCTTCTTCCAGTATACTTCTACTCATAGTTTCCCTCCTACGAAGTTTTCTTGTTCGAATACATCTACCATTTCCCACATTGTCTCAAGCTCTATATCTCTGGTGGGTAAGTGAAGCATGTCTTCCATTGCATGACGCCATGTAAACTCTTCGACTAACTCATACTTATCATAGACCTCGTTAGTATAACTATCAAATAGTAGATTCCAATGAGGCTCATAGCAATGCAATGATGTCGCATTATACGTGAAAGAACCTAATTCAAGGTCCCGTTCAAAGAACATTCCACAACATTCTCCATGACGCTTCAGTTCGTTGCGCATCATCTGTAAGAACAACATACCTACAGCTATATCATTGCAGAATCCAAATATGAAATCACTGGATCTCATATTCCAGATCAGATGCAGTTTATCATCTCGTATAAAGAACTGAACAAACATCGTACATGGTACATCTTTCATACCATAGTCTACGTCAGGCTGATTCAAAGCTATCACAGCTCGCCGTGATTCTGGCATTCTTAATAACTCATTAGCAACTCGATCCCAACCGCGATAAAGACAACCGCCATAATTACTATGTACGTTACCATTGACACTAGCAATATCTTGCCAGGTAGAGGCTGCCTTCCCAATATTTCTAACGTTTTGATCTTGTGATAGATACCACATAAACTCGAGTAAAGCGTAGCGAACATTGAACTTTCTCTTTGGATTGTATATATTGATCTGACATACATCATCGATCGTTATACTTTGGTTTAATAACTCGATAGCTCTGCTATCTCCCTTAGACGACTTAGTTGCGATCACCTCACCATCGTAACGCAAGTAATGCCGTGTACCCTCATATGCTTCTTGTAAGGTGTGGTACCTCATTTCTTCTCCCTGGTCATTGCCACATAAAACTTACCGTTGATCTCAGCTACGAACTCGCCCTTCTCTGCATTGTATGTGCATTTGAACTCATTAGCGATACATCCTTCAATCATACGGTGCTCGAATACATCTACTACATCCTCAAACAACACGACAGCTTCAGTTGTGCAGTCCATTTCAGTCCTCGTATGGCCATCCATCTTCTTGACTCCTGGCTAGATCATCCTGGTATTGTGTGATGATCGCATCTTTACGATTATCCTCATCGAAGGACATATCTTCAATAGCTTCCTCAAACTCTCGCTTAGAATCGGGTCTGTAAAAGTCCTTCTTCCTGTCACGAATAGTCTTGGGTGTGTTGAACTTTTCAATGTTCTTAGCTACTGGATTCCTCCGTATTGTCTTTCCCATCAGTTTTCTCCTTGATCTTCGTCGCCGCGTAGTGCTGCAACGTTTCTCCCCATTTGTCGCCGAACCACTGCTCCCAAGTGATCGTATTGGCGGGTGGTACTTTCTCGTACTTTCGCTTCCAACACCACCTGGCGGCATGCAGCTTGAGCGTTTCGTAGTCTTTTGCTACTTTTTCCGGTGTACGTATTCTCGATTGCACCATCTATATGCCTCAGAAAGTAAAACCCAAGCGGATCCTCTATCAGAGGGAAGGTCCGTAGGCCAAGCCAGTGCTTTAGTTTGTTAGTCTCTTTGCCAAAGCCACAGCGCTCTGATAGCTCACGTACAGTGATAGTGTGTGGTGGCATGTCTATGTACCAATTAGGTGAACGGTCATGATGAGTGATCTTACCCGTATCATAAAATAACTTGAAATCTGAACAGGCTCGTGATCCTTCAACACAAATCCAATAATTATGACATGTATCACAAGGTGATTCGGTCATTGTCTCGTTGTGCTCCATATTTTAGATGTTAAAAAGAGCAGTTTAACGCCATGCTCAGGGCGTAGGTCCGGCAATGCCAGGGGGTTTTCTCTGGACTTAGGCTCTGACGACCTATCTGCTATACACAGACATACGATCAGCGAATTCAAGCGGTAGATCCTGATTGAATCTCGCTAATAAGCCATTCGTACCGTATTTATCGATAAGCTTTTTGCTGTTCATCACGATATCAACAGCTCGTTTACGCGATCCACGTCCACGAAACCGAAGGTTCTGTCCTTCGAATAGGCCTTTCAAGTGAACTGGTACGTCTTTAGCTATAAGTTTTTGCGTTGCGTATTTTCGCATTGTACATTGCTCTCCGTCTTTGTGTTTGCAAACGATTTAGGTTACTGCGTATCCTTCGTGAACGCTCTGAACTATGAGCATTACGAAAAGATTCTTGGTCGAACCGCCATTCAGGTTCGTCTCGATATCTCACTTTGTACCTCCGTAGTTAAAGACCATTCGATTGTTATCGATTGTCTTCTTTAGCTTTTCGAGTGCTTCCATGATTGACTCATCACGCTCATGTATCTGCGCTTGAGCTTCAGTTGGATCTTGTTGAGTGTCATCAATGAATCCAGACTGCCAACCAACGTGATACGCATCGTAAGCTATATCGATAAGGTCTTCGATCATCTCTTCCTGATGGTCAGGATTATCACCGAGTTTCTCGATAACATCCTCGACATTAGCAGAGATACGAGAACGAACTCGCTTTGGGATATCGCTGTGAGAGCGATTTGAATATATATCGGTCATATACTTACCTCCTATATAAGGAATTTTGAAGTGGTAATTTTTTTAAGTGGCGGAGTGGACGGGACTCGAACCCGCAACCACTGGCGTGACAGGCCAGGATTCTAACCAATTGAACTACCACTCCGGAGGATCATCGTCAAATCGTCCCATACTGACCTCATTGAGACTATCATCGACATATGGATCTGGATCATTTGCATCCGCTTCACACCACCAACACATGTCATTCACAACCTCTTCAGTTCCACCGCAAATCTCGCATTTCATCTCGTCTACCTCGTTTTCAATGAAAAAAAAAGCACCAACATCTGTCTCATGCTTCACCAGTGGTGCATGTTCTTGAGATGCTGGTGCTAAAACATCCGTCACGAACCATAGCTTGTCGGGCCGTTCTTAGGATGCTGGTACTACAGCTGCAATTTTTATATTTACGCAGCTAATTGTTGCTCAATGCCTTCAGCAAGTTCATCAGCAAAACTTTCGACTTTATCCGCTGGCCAGATCTTTAAATAACCTGGCATTTGCTCATAACGACAGAAAGTATCAACACCATCTTCAGTATCACCGAATATAGCTTTTAATTTACTGTTGTGTAACGAAACGATTGCAAACTGTCGCTCAGTTGGGTGGAGTTTCGATGCCTTTTTAACTCGCGTAAAGACTTTGTTTGACCCCTCAGGATCAGACTCAATCTCGATTGAATCATCGTGATATGTAACTTTGAACTTTGAACCACATTCAAATCCATCCAAACCATATCGCTGTTGCTCGAGCCACAAGCGTCTTTTGCCCTTTTGTGTATGGATTTTCATTGGCTTTAACTCGATTCCTGACATAAGCATTATCTCCAAAGTTGATTAAAAAAAATGTATCTCCAAATAAGGAAAATTAAAGTGGTAAAAAATTTAAGCGCCAGTTTATCAAACAGATAATCATTGATAACAATGGGGCTGGAATATCACAATATCATAATATTATCAACGCTTTGTTAGGCCTGAGCTTCTGTTTTAATCAAGATGCTCGTGCGTGCGCGCAAGAATCTCAAGATTCTCCTCCCCCCGCCAGAGTTTCTGGTTCTTCGGTTCAGAGTTTCTGGTTAGTTCGGGCTAAACCGGGGAGTTTAAACTAAGAACTATATAAGAATATAATGAAATGCTAATGCGTTTGATCAACGGCCTTGTCTCGCCAAAAAAAACGAGGCGGCGTTTTCTGATGAAAAAAAAGGGCGCCGAAGCGCCCGAATATCCTTATCAGTTAATCTAGTATTTGTGTAAAAACAGAAATACGCCAGCAAGGAAAAAAAATGATATTGTGCAAGCCAGAATTTCAAGACCAGTCATGAGGCCACCGGCATGATTTTGATGTAGCCTTCCGACATTTCATAAGACACCGGAGTATCGACACCATTCTCAGTATCGCCAAAGAGTTCTTTGAGGCGACTATTGTGAATTCCAACGATGGCGAAGCGACGCTCCGTCGGAATACGTTTCGAGGCCGCTTTGACGCGGGTGAACACCGTGTTGGTACCTTGAGGATCGGCGATGATTTCAACCGAATCTTCATTGTACACAACGTTGAAACGCGAGCCACACGGAAAGCCCGGCAAACCGTACTTCTGTTCTTCAAGCCACAATCGGCGCTTGCCTTTCTGAGTGTGGAGCTTCATGGGGGTATCAGTCATATTGAGTATCTCCGTTTGTGATTAATAAAACTCTCATATAAAGAATTTTCAAGTTGACAATTTTTTAAGCATCAACAGTTTTATAAAATAATTATAAATCAACATGACTATATAACCCTTTTCTAATGTTAACGTGGGGAATCTGTCTTGGTACGACCGGACGCACGACCTACTATTTTGATTTCTATTTTTTTCTAAAATTTTTTTGATATTATAAATACTGTGTTAGAATATCCGGCACCTGGGGAGTTGTATATCAACGAAGGAGCCTTGCATGGCAAATCAAATATTTGATCCAAACTGGTTGCAGAGAATGTTCACACCTAAGGGATATGGTTATCAGTGGCAGAATCGACCGGATCAGGGCGGGGGTGAATTTACTGGTCATATACCTGGCATATATGAAGGTGACGAACAGGATCTTAGGATGGTGCCAAAGATACCTCAAGCACCACTCAACACACCTAATATGCCAATGGATATGCCTGGTCCTGTAGTACCAAGACCATCTAGTGTAACTAGCGCGCCAGCAGAAGAGCCTAAAATAGGCGGTGGATATCAGGGGATGTTGAACGCGTATAAAATACCAATGGCTGGGCTCGTTGCACCTAATAAGATACAACCAGCAAGGTACTTGGCAGAGAGGTTTGGGGGAAGAAGTCCTCACTGGGGACTCAACATTAACCCTAAAGTTAGCCAGATATTCTCTAAACAAGGGTGGTTTCCTGATAGTGACCCAGCGCCAAGGGGACCAGAAAGAGTACCATCATCTGGCACCAAACCAACAAGCGCATCAGTATCACCACGTGTAGTCACTCCAGGCAGAACGGTGCCAAATACCTATCCAAGTAACATGGGCGTTATGTCTGCCACTTCAATTAATCCAGCATTAGAAGCTCAACGATTTCATGCCAGTCAAGGTAAGGGTTCAACAACAGTTGGTGGGCGAAGACACACTGGAACTCACCCACGTAATACAGGTGCTGAACCATTGAACACAGCGGAATCAGAATCTCAACGATGGAAAAGAGAAGTTGGAGCCAGGCGAGCAAGTAGAGCTGCTGGAAGAGTGGTAGCTCCAGAAGTTGTAGAGGCTGGTGAATCACATGCTAGAGGAGCGGCAACCGGTAGGGCAGGAAGGTTCAGTATGACTACTAATGTTCCAGCATGGTTGAGCGCAAAGGGTGGGGACTTATGGAGAGGTGGAAACAGATTAGGAGGCGCGGCTCTAAAAGGTCTAGGTAGTGTGTTTAGTGGAATATCCAGAGGTGCTAGCGCAGCTATGTATGCCAATCTTATGTCAGAAATAATGGGTACTGAAGATCTTCCAACCTGGGCACAAGAGGTACTAGGACAAAAAAGAGGTTTGCTAAACAGGGACTTGTCTCCAGACGAACGACTAGCAGAGAATACAAGACTAGAAGAATTGGCGAGTATAGCTGAGTACAAAGGTAACACAGCACTTGCTAACGAGATTAGATCTCAGATTCAACATGATAATCTAACTGGTTTAGGTTTTGCTATAGACCCTAGAGCTTGGGCAGAAAGCGACGTGTTAAATAACATGAAAAGCTATTATGGCGACATGTTTAGTAATATGTTTACACCAGACGAACCAGCAACCGCATCAGTCGGGGGAATGACTGGCGTGCCACTACCGGAAACACAACAGTTAAGTATGGAAGATCGACTAAGAAGCCAAGGAATGCCAGAATTTAAGATACGCGCGGCATTGGGCAGTAATTACAGGGGAATATAATGCCTTGGAAACAAGGACAATCGGGTAATCCGAAAGGTAGACCGCGAAAGAGCCAGAGAACTATGGCACAATTGCGGACACAGATTAGTGAGCATTTGCCAGATGTTATTGAAGTTCTGGCCAATGCGGCTAAGGATGGAGATGTACAGGCAGCGCGGATACTGGTCGAGCGTTGTGTTCCATCCATGCGGGCACTAGACCAGAATATAAACGTAAATGAATCGGTTAGAGGTATATCAGACCACGAACTCCTACAATTGGTAAACGATTTTGAACTTGGTACAGAGAGGACAGATTAATGGCAGCAACGATTAGATACTTAGAAGATACGGTTTCTGGTGGGAAATCAGTAGAACGCGTGACGGTGACAGCTGGTGGAAGTGGGTATACTACCGTGCCTACTGTTGGCTTTACAGCCGCTACAGCTGGTGGTACTACAGCCGCGGCAACAGCAGAAATCGAAGGCGGAGCAGTAACTGCAATAAATTTTAGCGGTGCGAGTGATACGCAGGGTTCTGGATACTTGTTTACACCGGCGGTTGCTATCACAGGTGGCGGAGGAACATCAGCTGTAGCAACGGCAGATATGACTTACGGCACAAAATTAGATGGATACACTGACGTGTTAATTAGCATGGATAACCATGGTGCTGGTGTGACGGTGGATGCTAGTGGTCGGTCTGGTGGGTACGACGGTACACATGGTTTTAAGAAGTACGAGATACTATCCTCTGAATGGGCGACTGATGTCGAGGTTAATGTTTCATTTACTGGAACGGGAACTACTGATGCAATCAACTTTCCAGCAGGTACAACGGGTGCTTTTGATAGCCGTCCAATAACAAATACTAGCACACAACCTGGTGATGCAACTAACGCTGACATTACGGTTACACCCGCTACTGGTTGTGATGGCTTTGTTTACATGAAGTTGCGTAAAACGGATTTCGTATAATGGCTAGCACCATAACATCAGGCACTTTAACTGTAAAAGTTACAGAAACTATTTCACTAAATAGTACAAATTACGATTCTGTAAATATACTGACTGTTCCTAGCGTTAACGAAATAAGTCAACGAATTGTAACAATCACCCCTCAAGCCACCGTTGTTCTTTTCACATTTTCTTCTGAAGCGGGCCGGGGGGAATATGTGGATACCAATGTTCAATATTTGCGCATAACAAATAAAGACGATACTCATTCTGTAGCTATAAACGTGCAAACTACTGGCGGCGGTGGTTCTAATAATTGGATCATTGTAAACGCGGGTCGTTCTTTTATGCTTGGTAGTTCTGTAACTTCCATGCAAGCTGTTGCTAGTTCAGTGGTAGGTGTGCCTGCCCTCCAAGATATAGAGAAAATAACAGCGTACGGACCAACAGCCGCTGCACCACTGGATCTTGAATGTTATATAGCTTCGACATAGGAGGATATTATGTCAGTTAATAGGTTTTTGCAGGCCAAAGCCATGCCACACTGGGTAGGTAATATGGACGTACCTATTACTCCAAAAGTTAACAAACAAAGCGCGGGGAGTATAGGTCCTGAAATGGGAGGCCCAATGGGAATGGGAGGTCATGAAATTGGAGGCCCAATGGGAGGTCCAATGGGAGGTGGTATGCCGCATGTGCCTGGATTTATGCGGCCAGGAACAGCTGTTGGATACCCGGGTGCGACCGGTGCCTTAGTGCCAAGTGGATTGGTTGGCGGATCTTTTGCGCCGGGTGGGAAGACTTACTATGGTTTTAGCTCGCCTGCACCGATGCGGCCAGTGAATATGTATCCTGGTCAGAGTAGCATGGATGATTGGGAAGAGTATTGGAAACAACTCCAACAGCAAAGGGGAGGTTGATATGCCAGTAGTAGCAGGAAAACATTATGCCTATACAGCAAAGGGTAAAGCAAAAGCTTCTAAAGCAGCAAAGGCCAAGGGCGTTTCAGTGAAACACACCGCAAGGTCTAGAGCTAGATCGGGTTCTAAGCGAACTTACTAGAATGCCAATTCTTCGGAATATTGCCAAGCTCGTAGCACCGAACTACGGTAAGGGTACGAATGATACAATAGATTACATTAATAGTGCGCCATGGAGCGCAGCAGCTGATGTATCTATAATCAAGTTAAATCAAGAGTTTGGTTCTCATACTGGGTCAAATGGCTCCGCTACTGGATCGTATTTATTCTCTACGATAAACGCAACAGATTTAATAATACCTGGCACTTCGGCTTTTGCACCATTCGCAGGGGATGTTTTTTCTACTTGGCCAACTAGTGGCTACGTCTTGATAGGAACAGAGGTTATTGGTTACACATCTGTAAACCCAGCAAGCGGTAGTGCTAGTGGATTTGACGAGCTTGTTGTTCCATCGACAGCATACCGTGGAATGTGGGGCACATCGGCAGGCACCCATACCGGTGGCGCTACTACATTGATAACAGAGATTCTATTTGGTATTGTAAGTAATATAGAATATAACACAGATGATAAATCTTTCAATATCTGGACAGATGTTACACAGGGTGTAGGACCAGCACAAAGTTACGGTGCGGATATGACAAATACTATCAGTTCTTATTTGTTTCCGCTAACAGAAGAAAATGTAACTTTTTATGAGTACTCTGCGGTGACAGCATGAGTCTTGGTATGGCTTTAGCAAATGGCTTACCAAGGGAGGAAATCCGTGCGTTATTATTATCAGAAATGCAACGACGCATGGAAGCGCGGAAGACTCGCTGGACAGCACTCGACGGTCCACAGAAGAAGTTTGTTAATAGTGAGCATCCTCATATACTGTTTGGCGGAGCGCGAGGAGGTTCAAAAAGTGTTGGAATGCTTCTAGCATTTCGCAAGCATGCAGAGAAGTACGGACGTGAGGCGCAAGGTCTTCTATTCCGCAGGTCATTTCCAGAAACGGGCGAGCTTATTAAGTTGGGTCAGTACGTCTTCGTGCAAGAAGGTTGGGAATGGAAAGTCGGGGAGCGAAAATGGGTCTCTCCCAGCGGATCCGTACTACAGTTGAAACACCTAGACGAGGATTCCGATGCGATGAAGCTTCAGGGGTTTTCGGTAACTTTCCTAGGTTTTGATGAACTCGGGAACTGGCCTTCGCCGGAACCTATCGATATGCTGCAGGCTACGATGCGTTCTGCTGCTGGTGTACCGGTTCTGTTCAGGGCATCTGCTAACCCAGGCGGGCCAGGACATAACTGGGTGAAAGAAAGGTACATCGACAATGACGATGGGGAATCGATTTTTATTCCGTCAAAGATTCAAGATAACACTCCTCTGATGGAGAATGACCCGGGTTACGTTGACCGGATCAAAAAGAGTGGACCAGAATGGCTCGTAAAAGCATGGTTAGATGGTGATTGGAACATAGCGCCGGGCGCTTTCTTTGAAGGCGTTTGGGATCCTACCACCCATGTGGTCGAGCCATTTCGTATACCTATAGAGTGGAGACGATGGAAGTCTTATGACCATGGTTATAAATCTCCGGCTGGATGTGTCTGGTTTGCGCAAGATTATGATGGTATAATCTATATCTACAAAGAACGCTATTGGAGTTCTAAACCAAACAAAGGTAGTGAGACACCAATAGAGGAGATCGCAAGGGAGATTTTAGATGCTGAAAGTGGTGAAAGAAAGTTGGGTATTAAGTTCAAGAGTAACGTGGCAGATTCGGCAATTTTTATGCGAGACGGTCGCCATAAGAGTGTTGCAGACGTGTTTGCTGATTATGGCGTTATGTGGGAAGCTAGTTCGAAAGGTCCGGGATCTAGGATACAAGGTTTACAAGAAATTGTTGACAGGTTAGCTAATGACAACCTTAGGGTTTTTAATACCTGTAAGCATTGGTTACGCACGGTGCCTTCGTTGCCTGCTGACCCTAAAAGGGTAGAGGATATTGATACGAGCGCGGAGGATCATCTATTTGATGCGACGCGGTATGGGTTGATGTTGCGTAGAGCGCGGACATCTAAACCTAAACCAAAAAAGAAACAAGCGAAATCTTTTACGTTAGAGTGGTTGGATAAAATCTACGATAAACAAATGGATACGTCATGGCAGATATAGATATTGAAAGTCCCCCGCAATCCGGGGTAAATCCAGGTATACCAACAGACGCGGTTGGTCTTATAAGGCGTTACCAAAAAAATGTAGAACTTTCTTACACCAAATGGAAAACTCAATATAAACAGATTTCCTTTGCTAGAAAATATGCTCTTGGTAGGTTAACTAATAGATCCACTATACTAACTGGTACGCAGGCGCTTCAAGAAGGCGGTAGGTTAATTAAAGGTAACTTAATACATGCTACCTTACAAGGTTTATTGCCACACATTTATGCGCAAAACCCTGAAATAAAGATTAGACCGCAGGAGAGAGTCGAACCTGAGGGGTATGATTACCGTCCATATGATCTGTTTGCACAAACAGCAGAGTTGATACTTAATCATTGCTTAAAGAAGGCAAACCTAAAACGTGTTGCAAAGCAGATAATCAGATCTTGTATGACAAGTAAAATTGGTATCGTTAAGGTAACATACCAAAGGGATTATTTTACAGACCCATTAGTTAGCAGGGAATTGAAAGATGCACAGGATAGTTTAGCGCGCATACAGAACAATATACTGCAACTAGAAGAAGCTAATAATTACTCCGGCGAGCAAGACGAGTTAGTAGAAGAGATACAGAATACAATACTTAGCTTAGAAGCTGGAGTGCAAGTGCTTCATAGAGAAGGTTTAAATCTAGGTTTTGTAAGGCCAGAAGATTTCCGTATGGATACCTCGCTAGATTCCTTGCAAGATGCAGAAGCTGCGCAATGGATGGCTAACGTAACTTGGATGACGCCTCGTGTTGCTATGGAGCGATTTGGTTTAACTAAAGAGCAAATCGGTGAATACGTTATATATAAACGTAGCGCAGAGGGTATAGAAAATCGTTTGACTAAAGATAATACTGGTGTTAGTTTCCAGAATGACGAGGATGTAAGTCTGGCCGTGGCTGTGTGGGAGTACTGGGACAAACCCACTCAAACAGTATATACTTGGATTGAAGGCGGCAAAGATTGGATTAAAGAACCATTTCACCCAGCAAGATTAGGATCTGATTTTTTCCCATATTTTATACTCGGTCTAAATTGGATAGATGGGCAAGAATGGCCAGTAGCTGAAACAGAATTGTTAATGGCTTTGCAAGATGAGTATAATACCATACGCACTCAGATGGCTAAGCATAGGGAACTTTCTGCGCCATTCTTTGTTGCTGATTCTTCTCGTGTTAACTATGAAGATATCGAGGTTTTCAGTAATGCGCAGATAGGTGAAATAGCATTAATTAACGCATCTGGCTCAGGTGTAAACACAGTGTTTCAACCATCTACCCCTCCACCAATGAACCCAGTAGTATACGATACTACTCCAATTCGATCTGATATGGAATGGATCAGTGGATTGGGTGACGCACAACGTGGCGGTATAATGAGGGCTAAGACGGCAACTGAAGCTAATATACAGCAAGAAGGTTTAGCAACTAGAATAAATGAAAAAGTAGATCAGGTCGAGACTTGGTTGCATAAGATCGCTAAATATAGCTTAGAAATGTTGATACAAGAAATGTCACCTGATATGGTTTTTCAGATTGCTGGACCAAGAGCTTTTTGGCCTGTTTTAGAAATGGGCAAACAAGAGATGTTCAATAATATTAACTGTGTTATTAAAGCTGGTAGTACAGGTATGCCAGATGAAAACGCAGAGCGCATGCGTTGGGTAGAGGTGATGCCCATCATTATGCAGAATTTACAAATGATCCAATCTATGAGACAGGTTGGGTTACCAGATCAATTCAACCCCTATGTGCAATTGTTAGAAGAGACGTTGAAGAGGTTTGATGAGCGTATTGAGATAGCTAAATTCTTACCACCAATACCACAAGAAATACAGAATTACATGCAGCAAACTATAGCAATGCAAGAGTCAATGGGTGATCCAGCAGGCGTTGTTGGACAGTTGCAAGCAGCAGAAGCTCCAATTCAACCTGGTGTCGGACCGTTGTCTCCTCCAGGTATGGAACCACCGCAAGAAGCTAACGAGGTAATGAATGCACCGCAAAACCGCGTAAATCAAAGAACGCGAAATCAGTATAGAGAACAATAGGGAGAGATATCATGGCCGAAGAGAACAAGGAGTTAAGCCACACAGAAGTTAGAGACGATATGTACAATGTAATGTCAGACACTTTGAAGGAGATGAGAGACGCACCAGAAGAAGAACCGGTATTAGATGTTCATGAATCAGAGGGGTTGGTGAATGCAACTACAGAAGATACAGAATCAGAAAAGACCGATACTGACACTCCCACCTACCAAGAAGCCGAGGACTCACAGCAAAACGCGAGGGGTGGGGATGATACTGCAGAAAAACAAGCAGAAGCAGTTTCAGACAGCACGACACCTAAAGAGGGGCCGAGATTAGATGAAGAAGACGCAGAGGTATATGGTAACCTAAAGCCTAAGGCACAAGAGCGATTTGAGCATTGGATTAACAGAGCAAAAGAACTAGAGGTTGAAAATCAAAATCTGGCACATCCACGAGAAATGTGGGAGTATGTAGAGAAAAGTTCAACAACTGGTGAGCAACTCCAGTGGGCTGTAGAGCTGTTCAGGAATTTAAATTCCGGGGATTACAATTCAGCTCATGGTGCTTTAAAGTCTATCGATCAATTTGCTGATAAAATAGGAGAGGCATTAGGTGTAAACAAAAACAACAATAATGATACTGCTTCCTTTGAAGACTTTGAAGACCTTAAGAATGCCGTAGATAATTTAGAGATTAACGAAGATTGGGCGAACAGTATGGCGGCTGAAAGAACGGCTATGCATTCGCAAAATCAAGCGCAAGAACGATTTTCTCAGGCGCACACAGAGCAAATGCAGTATAATCACATGTATGAGCAGAGTAAGGCGCAAGCATATAGTGATATAGACACATGGGAAAGAGGCATTCGTGATTCGGATGCTGATTATGCTGGTAAAAAGGAAATCATGTTAGATATTGGTAGGGAAATAGCAGCATCTAATATTCCACCGGAAAACTGGCTTCCCACTTTAGAACAACAGTATAATGTACTCACTCGTGGTATGGCTGCCGCTTCTACGAGTAATGGAAATGCTAGCAAAAAGTCTGGGCCACTAGCACCCAGCAGATCAAGTGGTGGCGTAGAACCCTCAAGCAGTATAGAGACAGCAGAGGTTACACCTGATTTTTTAGCTGCTGCTTTAGATGAAATGAGAGGTTAAAACAGGTTTTGATGTAAGCTGGATTCATCACCAGTAGCACGTATTGGCATTCGTGTGGCCAACCCTGTCGGAAAGCGCTTTGCGCTTATTGTTTAATTTTTTAGGAGGTATATTAAATGGCATATCCTGCTCCAGTTGGCGCTGGTGTACTAACAGGTACAGAAATTACCCAATTAGGGTACGTTTCTCTTGCTAATTATCTAAAAAACAAACCCATCGATCAGGTTGCCCAGCAACGTCCACTACTAAAAGCTTTGATGGCTAAAAAACGGCCTTGGGGCGGTGGTGTAGGTGCTACGGGTGGCAGAATGATTGTAGAGCAAGTTCGTATGCAGTATGGTAATGGTGATCCTTCAGCTTTCACAGGTTCAGCATTCAAATGGTTCGGTGATACCGGTACTAACGTATCCGATACGCTAAACTTTAATACTCGCGATCCTGTACGCCAAGTATTTTATCCTTGGAACTCTGCGCATGATGGTTTTCAGTTTTCAGAAGATTATTTGCTCGGTAACGGTATCCTAATTAACGATTCACAGTCTCCAAAGAATTCTAGTGATGCTTCTCTTGTTCAGTTGACGAATATCTTCAACGAAGCAATGGACGTTCTTCGCCTAGGTTTTGAAGAGATGATGGATATTTCACTTCACTTAGATGGTCAATGGACGGTTGGTTCTGCACCGACTGCTAACGCTACTATCAACGGATTAGATTTCTTGGTTAACTTTGATCCCACGACTGGTACTGTTGGTGGTATTCCACGCGCTACAAACGCATGGTTTCAGAATCAATGGGACTTCGGTCGTGGTTTGAACACGGTCGGTGCTGGTCCTGCTCCATATGCACATGCAGATCTTTTAGCGGCGATGCACAAGATGTGGCGTTACTGTCAAAAGAATGGTGGTTCGCCTAACTTCATCCTAGCTGGTGAAGATTTTATCAAGGGTTACGAACTAGCTTCTGTTAATGGTACTAGCGCAGCTATGAGTCGCTACGCAGTGCAACCTAGTGCATCTGATCGTCCTTGGAATGTTGATGCGTCTCTTGAAATTAAAGATAGCGGTACTTTCACCGGTATGTTTTTTCAGGGCGTTCCAATTTTCTGGGATCCAACCTTTTCGGATTGTGAGTTAATTGATGGTGGCGTAAGTCAGAACAAAACTGTTCCTTGGGCGAAACGTTGCTATTTTCTTAACATGAATCATTTGTCGCTTCGACCTATCGAAGGCAACGACATGATTGCACGCAAACCGCCCCGCGAGCATAATAAGTTGGTTTATTACTGGGGTCTTACTTGGCGCGGTGCTCTGACAATGAACAGAGCTAACTGCCACGGTGTGATCGCTGCAAGTGGTGCGTAATGTAGTATGGAACCTTGGGGGCTTCGGCCCCCATTGTTTCTTTCATTCAAGGGAGAGGATTTATGTATAAAATACCAAAAGTTTTTATATCTATAGACAAAGACGCTTTCAATAAATATAACTATTCTGTTCCAATCCATGAAGTCCCGGCTATCCTACATAAGTGGAATCCTGGAACTGTACATGTTGGAGAGGTTGAGGAAGGTGAGTTTTTGACTATTGATACCGAAGATGAGCTCGATAAGATGCTTGTTAGCATGTTCACTAGGTATGGTCGCGATAATTTATCAGAATCGTACGGAAAGGATTACAATGCAAGCATTCTTGAGGCCATGGAAAAAATCATGGAAAAAGAGGGCATAAAGTATGGCGGCAAGAACACTGCTAAGCTTGAGGACGGAATTAGCACAGAGGTTAGGGTTTAGTGCATCCGGCTCTGGAGCTATACTTCAAAAAGATCTATTAAACTCTGCGCTTAGGAGCGGGCAAGAGCAGCTATATTACGAATATGGCGATGTTCTAACGCATAGAGTAAATAATATAGAACCAGGAACAACGGTTGCTGGTGTTAATCTATATGAGTTTCCCTTAGATTGTGACCCACAAAAGTCACTCACTGTTTCTTTACAGCGCGATGGCGGCATTTTTGAAGAGATGCAGATTGGTATAGGTATTAATCAACACAATGTTGATCCAACCATAGGGAATCAATTTCCTGTTAGATGGGACGTTCTTAATAGTGCGACATTTAGTGGTGTAGTAAAGCCAAAAATAGAATTGTGGCCTACTCCAAATGATGCATATAAAATGAAGTTAGAATACAATGCGGCACTTGGGCCTTTTGAAGAAGATACTGATACCACTACTATACCCCCACAACTAACCTTACTCCATGCTATAGTGACGATGAAGTCTCACTATCAACAGACAGATTTTCAATTATATGTGGGACAACTAGAACAACTCTTAGGTAGATTAAAAACTATTGGTTTACAAGCTGGTGGTTCGACAAGAAGGTATTTCAAAAGATCTCAAGCGTTTTCTCTGGATCCAGAATCTGCATGGCCAGCTTCATCTAATGTAACGCAGGAAGTTATAAATATAGCTTCAAAGATTATAGCATCGAGCGATGCAACATTAATAGAGGCAGCTGATTCACCATGAGCACTCCAGTAAAAGTAATTGATATGGTGCCAGTGAGTAGCACCGTTGGTTTAGAAGACAAAATGATGTATGTCACGCAGTCTCCGACGACTGACGAAAACCTAACGTTTAAGAAACACAGAGATTATATAAACGCTGGAATTATAGGCGGCGATGGTGTAGACACGGTAGTTAGTAATGCTTTTAGCGGGGGCGCTGGTACAACAACTCTGTCATTAGATATAGATGGTTTGACTTCATTAGGCGCCGCGGCAATCGCTGCTGACACGTTACCTATTTACGATTCGACCACTAGCGCGGTAAAGAAAGTAACAGTTACCAATCTTTTATCTAGTGTCGTAGGGCATGTGACTCAAGTAGTAGGTGGAACAAACATTACAGTTTCACCTATAACTGGCATTGGTGCGGTAACTGTTAATGTTGACAACCCGGTAGTAGCTGATGTAACGGGCGATTTAACTGGCAACGCAGATACAGCAACCGTTGCGACTACATTGCAAACAGCGCGGGATATAGCAGGCGTCAGCTTTAATGGTTCAGCTAGTATAGATATACCTCTCGGTAATATTGATGGCGTTACTATAGCTGCCGTAGCAGATGACCAGTTCCTTAGGTACGATACCGCTTCTGGACAATGGAAGAACGAAACGGTTGGTATGGGTGCAGGCTCTGTGACAAGCGTCGGCTTTGTTGGGGGAGATGGTGTCTCATTTACAGGCACAACCCCAGTCACAGGAAATAACATCGGCACTGAGGCTACGTTCGCTGTTGACTTGACAGACACTACTACATTCACCTCAGCTAATACCGTAAGTAAGGCAGTCGTGAGGGATGGCTCTGGAGACTTCGCTGCGGGGACTATTACAGCGGCTCTAACCGGCAATGCTGACACAGCAACCGCCTTAGAAACTGCTCGAAATATAGCCGGCGTAAGCTTTAACGGTACTGCTGCGATAGATATTCCTATCACTGGATTGTCTGATGTATATGATAGTATGACTCCAGCTGACGGAGATGTTTTGACGTACGACACAACTAATGGCTGGCAATCTGAAACACCAACCACTGGCGATCTTACAGAAGTACAGGCTACCGCACCAATTTTAGTAACGAATGGTACGGGACCTGTTCCAACAATAAGCGCTGATATAGGTATTGCAGATGATAAGTTGGTTGCAATAGATTCGGCTTCTGTAGCAGATAATGATTATGCAAAGTTCACGGCTAATGGACTAGAGGGCAGAACAGCCTCAGAGGTTAAAACCGATTTAAGTCTTGACAACGTAGAAAATACAGCGCTCAGTACATGGACAGGATCTACAAACATTACCTCTACCGGTGCATTAACGGCTGGTTTCATCGAAGGTGAAAGCACAGCTTCTACTGGCGTCTTATCTACTGGTATAACAGGCACAGCGAGATTCTTACGAGCGGATGGTGACAATAGCTCTTCATGGCAGACTCCACCCGATACTAATACGACGTATAGTGCTGGCGATGGTTTAGATTTATCTACTACAACTTTTAGTGTAGATTTAACTGATACCACAACCTTCACATCTGCCAATACTGTTAGTAAAGCGGTTGTAAGAGATGGTTCTGGAGATTTCGCCGCAGGCACTATCACAGCAAGTTTGAGTGGTAATGCTACCAACATAACTGGTAACCTAGCCGTAACTAATCTCGATAGTGGTAATTTGGCTGGTTCAGGAACATTTTGGCGAGGTGATGGAACATGGGCCACACCGCCATCAGCTGGTGACCCAGCAGGAACGGCCGTAGCCATGGCCATAGCTCTAGGAGGGTAATATGGCAAATACTTTTATTAACAAGGGTGCTGCGGTTACTGCTGCTGGTGCTGATGTTTATGGTCCAGTAGGCGTTGGTAAAGTAGCGATTATACATTCATGTATAATTTCTAATATACACGCGACGGATAGCGCGAATATAAACGTAAAAGCCACCGTTGAGAATGGAGCGACATACTATCACGTGGCTAAAAATGTCCCTGTACCAGCTGGTTCTTCTTTGGTTATTGATAAACCAGTAGATTTAATGGCGGGTGATGAAATTCATATGTCAGCAAGCGCAGATAGCAAACTAGAAGCTATTTTGGGCATATTAGAGATCGATTAAATGTCATATTTAGGCAAGGTAGACATGAATGACGCTAATATACAGCGTTATACATTAACATCTTCAACAGCATCGACAGTATTATTTTCAGCATTAGGCTGGACGCCTGCTAATATACAGAGTCTACGCGTAACTATTAACGGCGTAGTGCAGCAGAATATTTCGTTAACTAGCACAGCGCTAGATCTTGGTGGAGCCTTGGTTCTCACAGACGAATTAGAAGTCATTGGCATTGAGAGTATGGGCAATATAATTACCCCAGCAGATAATTCTGTATCTACCGCTAAACTTGCTGATGATGCAGTAACTCTAGCTAAGATGGCAGGCGGTACAGACGGTAATCTGATTACCTATGATGCTAGTGGCAATCCGGCTCACGTTCTCACGGGAGCGGCGGCTGAAGTGTTGACTTCTAATGGTGCTGGTACTGCACCGACTTTCCAAGCGGCTGCTGCTGGTGGTAAGTTTGCTTCTTATGCAGTTATATGTGACCAAAAAACAGCGGGATCAAACGGTGGTGCGTTTACTTCAGGGTCTTGGCAGACTAGAGACTTAAATACAGAAATTACAGACGTAGATGGAATTGTAAGTATATCTTCAGATGCATTTCGATTGAGTACAGGTAGCTATTTGCTGAAGTGGTCTGCTCCGGCCTGTCAAGTGGATATGCATCAAACTCGTCTTTATGATGAAACTGGCACTGCACCGATCATCTCTGGGTCATGCGAAAACGCAGAATCTACAATGAGCGGGTATCCTGCGGAAGACAACAAGGTAGCTACAAAAAGTATTGGTTTTGCAAGGGTAACTGTTGGAGCAGGGGTAACAAATGATTATAAAATACAGCATCGTTGCTATGTCACAAGATCAGATCACGGTTTAGGTGTTGGTGGAAATTTCGGTGAGCTCGAAAGATTCACGATGGTAGAAATCTACAAGGAATCATAATGGAAGAGAAAGACTACAAAGAAAAACGCAAAGAAGAGTATCCTCTTTTCGAAGAATTAATAGTCGCTCTCTGGGAAGGGGTTGTAGAAGAAAGAATGGCAGCAGTCACTAAACTAGAGGCGAAGCGACAGGCTGTCAAACTTAAACATCCCAAGTGAGTTTTATCGTTGGGATTGCGCGAATAGCGCATTGGTTTTTAATACCGTTCTTGGTGGTATGGATGACAATAGCACCGAACGACATGCTGCCTAAGTGTCTATCAGATGCTAAGGCACAAATAGCAGAACAATTTAGAGGAAGTTACTTTGGCACTAACTAAAATTGAAGCATCAAACATAGCGGCAGGAGCTGTAGCATCTTCTGGATTTATTGCATACACGGTGTATACGGGAACCTCCCACACATGGTCGAAATCTGTAAATTCTCCTAGCAAGATAATTGTTGAAGTACAAGCGGCTGGGGGGTCAGGCGCTTATGGTTCCGCAGGACCAAACACATGTTCTGGTAGTGGCGGCGGTTATGTGCGTAAACTTATTTCTGATCTATCTAGTATAACTTCAGGAACTATCTCTATAGGTATTCCTGGTGCTGGACAAACCTCTCCAAATAGTGCTGGAAATGATGCTGGTAATACTACTTGGGTTGATGGAGTCAATACGCTTACCGCTGGCGGTGGAAAGGCTGGGCCAAACTCTGCTTATGGACAAGCCGTTGGTGGAACAGCGACGGGTGGTGATTATATGGT
>Ga0208919_1000645_pt1 | contig 22502 bp, 20 predicted proteins | sample 4_EtaG_FD_184076 | JGI IMG/M metagenome (GOLD analysis project Ga0208919, IMG submission 184076) | Marine viral communities from the Subarctic Pacific Ocean - 4_ETSP_OMZ_AT15127 metaG (SPAdes) (version 3) | ecosystem: Environmental > Aquatic > Marine > Oceanic | place: Pacific Ocean | collected...
AAGGTCTAAATTTTTGGCGATTCATCGCCGATGCTCTATAGCAGCGGTTTAATATGGAAAACAATAACGGGAGTTGAACATGTCTGAATTATCCAAGAATGAACTTGAAAACGTCTTCGAAGACGTGGCGAGCAACTACCGTGGAGCTGATATCGATCTGCATGCGGCCTATGCTCAGATGCGCAAAGAGAGCCCGGTTTTTCCTGAAAACTTTATGGAAAAGCTCGGTGTGCCGTCTATCGCAGGCGTCGATCCTGATCGGCCGTGTTACACGCTCTTCAAATATGACGATGTCATGCGGGTCATGCGCGATAGCACTCTATTCACAAGCGGTTTTATCGCAGAGGGGCTCGGCGCATTCTTTGACGGTTTGATACTCACGGCCATGGATGGTGAAGAGCACAAGAAGATGAGGAATCTGCTTCAGCCAGTCTTTATGCCAGATACGGTAAATCGTTGGAAAGCGGATCGCATAGATCGGGTTATCCGCGAAGAATTCCTGGAGCCAATGGTAGCCGATAAACAAGCAGACCTTATGGACTTTGCCTTGTATTTTCCAATCCGCGTCATCTACTCGCTTATTGGTTTTCCAGAGGATAGGCCCGAAGAAATCAAGCAGTATGCCGCTTGGGCTCTAGCGATTCTTAAAGGCCCGCAGGTGGATCCCGCTAAGGCGGAAGCCGCCAAGAAGGAGGCTATGGAGGCGGTGCAGGCGCTGTATGGTGCCATAAGAGAAGTGGTTGAACAGCGGCGAGCTGAAGGCGGGGAGGGCGACGATCTTATCAGTCGTCTTATTGTCGCCGAATATGAAGGAGAGTCGCTGGATGACCATCAGATTACGACGTTTGTTCGTTCGCTCCTGCCCGCAGCTGGAGAGACCACTACGCGGACCTTCGGTACTTTAATGACCCTGCTGCTCGAAAGGCCTGAATTACTGGCCAGAATCCGTGAGGATAGAAGTCTCGTCAATAAGGCAATTGACGAGGCAGTGCGGTTTGAGCCTGTTGCGACGTTCAAAGTTCGCCAGGCAGCGCAAGACACCGAGATTCGTGGTGTACAGGTGCCAAAAGGGGCGATGGTTTCTTGCATCGTGAGTTCGGCCAACAGGGACGAGGATGCATTCGAAGATGCTGACACTTTCAACATTGATCGGCGACAAAAGCCATCCTTCGGCTTCGGATTCGGTCCTCATATGTGTATTGGTCAATTTGTAGCAAAAACAGAGATCAATTGCGCCGTCAACGCTATTCTAGACCTCATGCCTAACATACGATTGGATCCCTCCAAGCCTGCACCAGAAATCACTGGGGCTCAACTAAGGGGTCCGCACAGTCTGCCTGTCGTTTGGGATTAACTGGTTTGGTAAGAGCCGCTGTTCCGTTATACCGGGCGCCTACCGGTGAAGCGGTAACTATTCAAATTTTGCTCTAAGATTTGCTGGTAAGCGGAAAGTCGGGCCTCTCGTCCGGCTTTCCGTTCCCGCCCCCACCCCCGAGATTCCAGATTTCTTCCCCATTCTAGTGCGCCGCCCCTTAACACGGCGTTGTCTTATCGATCTCAGCATTGCCGAGGTTTGCCTGATCACAGGCATCTTGACGCCTGAGAAATTTCTTATTTGATGATCTATCGTGAGTCTTAAGTCGTAATAGTTGCACAGAAACAAAAAAACTGTTTAATTTGGTTTGTGTGTGACCTATACTGGAAAGACAATCACAAATCGCGAAAAGCGAAGGGGACCCATCATGAAACTTGAAGATCTGATTCTCGTTAGTGTGGACGACCATGCGATCGAGCCACCCAATGCCTTCAAACACCACATGCCCGAGAAGTTCAAAGGACGCGAGCCGCATGTTGAGAAGCGTGGAGATCGAGACGTTTGGGTGTTCGAGGAAGAAGCGACGGGCTATATGGGGCTCAATTCAGTTGTGGGCCGCCCGAAGGAAGAGTACGGCATGGAACCGCTTGGTTACGATCAGATGCGTCGCGGTACTTGGGATGTTAAAGCCCGAGTCGATGATATGAACGCGAATGGTGTCGTTGGATCTCTTTGCTTCCCGACCTTTCCGGGATTTGCCGGCCAACGTTTTCAGAATCATCCAAATCGCGAAATCGCGTTGGCTGCTATCCAAGCATACAACGACTGGCATCTGTATGACTGGTGCAATGCGGCCCCGGGGCGTTTTATTCCCCTGATGCTGGTTCCATTTTGGGATATGAAGGCTGCAGTAGCAGAAGTGAAAAGGCTTGCCAAGCAGGGTGTGCATGCGTTGTCGTTTTCTGACAATCCCGCTCGCCTTGGTTATCCGTCGATTCACGATGAATATTGGGACCCGCTTTGGAAAGCCTGTGAGGACAACAATGTCGTAATTTGTTGTCACATTGGTTCTGGCGGGAAAGCCGAGCATGCGTCCGACCTTTCTCCCATTGATGCGTGGATTACTACGATGCCGATTTCCATTGCCAACGCTGCAGCGGATTGGATTTGGGCGCCCATGTGGAAGAAGTACCCGAATCTTCGGATGGCTTTGTCAGAGGGAAGTATTGGTTGGGTGCCTTATCTCCTGGAGCGTGCTGATTTCACGCATCGCCATCACCATGCCTGGACCAATGCGGATTTCGGCGGAAAAATGCCAAGTGATATTTTCTTCAAGCATTTCATTACTTGCTTCATTGAGGACAAGTTCGGCCTCCAGAATCTCGATTTCATGAACGAGGACATGGTGACTTGGGAAAGTGATTACCCTCACTCGGATTGCACATGGCCTCATTCCCCTGAAACAACTTGGGACCACCTTAAAGGTCTGACAGATGAGCAGATCAATAAGGTTACGCACCTGAACGCCATGCGTGAGTTCTCTTATGATCCGTTCTCGGTTCTTGGTCGCGAGAATTGCACGGTGGGAGCTCTGCGAGCTCAGGCCACTCATGTGAGCACTGAGCCTGCGCTTGGGCTCGGAGGGGCTGAGGTAACCAGAAAAGATGGCAAGCCTGTCACCTCTGGTGACATCACCTCAATGTTCGAAAAGGCGGATGCCAAGACCGCTATCTAAATCTGCCAGCTAGTAACGCCTCCTCTACTCCACTTTTATGGAGAGGGGAGGCTCCTTACATCTGATGCAAACGGAGCTGTTCCGGTTAGCTAGCTAAGGACGCCTTACAATGAGTATTTCCCAATTTCGCCAGAGTTCTATTCCCCAAGAGGCCGAGCTGCTCCGGTCAGAAGTTCAATCCTTTTTAAAGAGCGAGCTTACTGACTACCCGCTGTCAGACAGGGCCCATTCCTGGATGGGATTTGATGCGGAGTTTAGCCGCAAGTTGGGTGCTAAAGGCTGGTTGGGTATGTCTTTGCCCATTCAGTATGGCGGGGCGGAAGCTTCACCATTCGCACGGTATGTCGTTATTGAAGAGCTTTTGGCAGCAGGTGCTCCTGTGTCGGCTCACTGGATCGCGGATAGACAAAGCGGGCCCCTAATTCAGCGCTTCGGTACGACGGAACAGAAAGAAAAATTCTTGCCCTCGATCTGTAAGGGGGAGAGTTTCTTCTGTATTGGAATGAGCGAGCCAGATTCGGGCTCGGATTTGGCTTCTATCAAGACCAATGCAAAAAGAACCGACAATGGCTGGGTGTTGAATGGGCAGAAGGTCTGGACGACCAATGCACACTTGTCACACTACATGATAGCCCTGGTTAGAACTGGTGATCGAGAGGAAACAGGGCGTCATGGCGGCATGTCCCAATTCATTATCGATCTAAGTCTTCCTGGGGTAACTGTGCGCGCTATCCCCGATTTGACCGAAGGTGAACATTTCAATGAAGTGTTCTTCGACAACGTAGCGTTAGAAAAAGACGCTCTAATCGGTGAGGAGGGTGCGGGATGGCAGCAAGTGACTGCTGAGCTGGCCTTCGAGCGAAGCGGTCCGGAACGCTTCCTCAGTAGTATTGCGCTGGTTTACGCCGCCCTTGATGTAATCGGAACTAATCCTGATGCGCTCCAAGCGCGGGATGTCGGAAGAATCACTGCTCGGCTTTTGACGCTTCGAGACATGTCTCTGTCTGTTACTCAGCAGCTAAGTGACGGCGAGAATCCGGCTTGGGCCGCCTCGTGTGTCAAAGATCTCGGTAATGCCTTCGAGCAAGAGATTCCCGAGATGCTTCAGCTTTTAATTGAACAGCAGCCGCAAATAGATGGTGGCTCAGAGTATTCAAGGGTGCTTGCGTACTTGACGCAAATGGCACCGTCTTTCTCTTTGCGCGGGGGAACCCGTGAAATTCTTCGCGGAATCATCGCACGTGGTTTGGGGCTTCGATAATGCGTGAGCTATTTGAATCTACTATTGAAAGGCTACTGGGTGATCTCTCAACAACTGAATGCATTCGCAGTGCAGAATCGGGCGGCTGGGCTGGAGGAGTCTGGGAGGCGCTTGAAGAGAACGGATTCACGTTGGCCAGCGTTTCTGAGGACAATGGCGGTGTCGGGGCTGGTTGGGGAGACCTTTTCGTGGTTGCTCGTGCGGCCGGAAGGCATATGGCTCCCGTTCCTTTGGTCGAAATGCTGCTCGCAAACTGGCTCCTGGAGTTGGCTGGACTGGAGGCCAATGACGGTGTTCTGACAGTTGCTCCTGAAGGAATGCTTGAGCGCACGGGAAATCTCATTTCGGGAGATTTGAGACAAGTGCCTTGGGGAAGGTATTCGCATGCGGTGGTCGCTCTGCTAAATGAGGGTGAAAGGTCGAGCGTTGTTCTATTGCAAACGGCAGACGCGTCTGCAGTCACCAAGAGCAACAATGTCGCCGGTGAACCGAGAGATACGTTGACATTCACCTCTGTTTCGCCACTGGCAGTTGGTGAGCTTCCGGACGGGGTTAGCAATTCTTCATTGCAGCTCGGCGGCGCCATGCTGCGTTCTGCACAAATGGCCGGAGCGATGTCAAAGGCCATGGAGTTGTCATCAAATTATGCGGCGGAACGGAAGCAGTTTGGCCGACCTATCGCGAAGTTTCAGGCTATACAGCAGCAGCTCGCGATTATGGCTGAGCAGACTGCTGCAGCCAATGTCGCATCGGAGTCTGCGTGTTCGGCTTCGGACTCTCACCTGAATGCATTTCGGATAGCAGCCGCAAAGATTGCTACTTCTGATGGTGCGAGCGAAGCAGCTCGTATTGCTCATTCGGTTCATGGTGCGATCGGATTTACTCAGGAGTACGAACTGCAGTTGTTGACCCGACGCCTTTGGTCGTGGAGAGGCGAGTTCGGAAGCTCTACGTTCTGGAGCAAGGTATTGGGCGAGCATATCTGCGCATCTGGGTCGAGGAATTTCTGGGCAGCGATCACCCATTCCCATCTTCAAGAATTAAAGCTTTCAAGGTAGAGGCATTGCCATGACAAAGTTTTTGAACGTCGAACGTCTCGGTAATGTCGCTGTGGTCCGGATGAACAGTCCTGAGACTCATAACGCTCTCACTACCGAAAGTCAGATAAACGAAATTGTCGATCTTTGCGCGGAGGTCAAGGCTGACAAAAGCATCAGGGCAATGGTTCTTACCGGCACAGGAAAAGCGTTTTGTGCTGGTGGAAACATCAAAGATATGCAGAAGAGGCAGGGTATTTTCGCTGGCTCGCCCTATGATCTGCGAGATGTGTACCGCAATGGGATCCAAAAAATTCCACTTTGTCTTTACGAACTCGACATTCCCGTGATTGCAGCCGTGAACGGTCACGCCATCGGCGCTGGACTTGATTTGGCATGCATGTGTGACATCCGTATAGCGAGTAACAACGCCAAGTTTGCAGAGAGCTTCGTAAAGCTGGGTATTGTTCCTGGTGACGGAGGTGCGTGGCTGTTACCGCGGATTGTCGGTATACCCAAGGCCAGCCTGATGGCATTTACCGGTGAGACAATCGGTGCTGAGCAAGCCTTGAGCTGGGGGCTAGTGGAGCAGGTTTGTGCTCCAGATGAGCTGGATGCCGAGGCCTTGGGGCTTGCACAGCGTATCGCCGAAAATCCTGGGCACGCGCTCCGGTTATGTAAGCGGCTCCTGCGTGAGGGCCAGCACATGCGTCTGGACTCGCTGCTGGAACTATCCGCAGCCTACCAGTCGCTGGCACATCATACCCAAGATCATCAAGAGGCAGTCGATTCGTTTGTTGAAAAACGAAAGCCCAATTTTCTCGACAAATAATTTCTAGAACGGAGATACATTTTAATGCGTACCGTGTTCCGTGAAGATCACAATATGTTTAGAGAGCAAGCTCGCCGTTTCATCGAACGCGAGATTTGCCCGCACCTCGAAGAATGGGAAAAAAGTGGGATTGTTCCCAAGGAAATTTGGAGAAAGGCCGGCGAGATGGGCTTGCTCTGCTCAACTGTACCGGAAGAATACGGCGGAGCTGGTGGAGATTTCGGGCACTCTGCGGTGATGATTGAAGAGCTTGCAAGAGTAAATGCAACCGCTATTGGATTTACTACCCACTCAGAAATTGTAGCTCCCTATATCGTCGCTTACGGGACCGAGGAACAAAAGCAGAAGTGGCTTCCCAAAATGGTCAGTGGCGAAATTATCGGCGTCATTGCCATGAGCGAACCAGGTATTGGTAGTGATCTGAGATCGATGCGCACTCAGTTACGCCGTGATGGTGATCAATACATCATTTCAGGTCAGAAAACATTTATCACTAATGGCGGGAATGCAGACTTGGTTGTGACAGCAACCAAAGTGGACCCTGCAAGCAAGGATCTGACTCTAGTCTGCGTTGAAACCGACCGTGACGGGTTTGCGAAAGGCCGGCTGCTGGACAAGATTGGTCTAAAGGGGCAGGACACGGCGGAGTTGTTTTTTGATGATGTGCGTGTGCCAGTCTCAAACCGTCTTGGAGAGGAGAATGAAGGTTTTGGTTACCTAACACATCAGTTGGCTTGGGAACGGCTGATTATTGCCATTCGGGCAGCAGAGTCTATCGATAGCTTTTTGGATATGACTATCGGTTACACCAAAGAGCGCAAAGTGTTTGGAAAGACAGTGTTCGATTTTCAGAACACACGCTTCAAATTGGCCGAAATCAAGGCCCAAGCCACAATGCTGAGGGTCTTTGTTGATAACTGCTTGGAGCGTGTACTGAACAATGACCTTCCGGCAGATGTGGCTGCCATGGCAAAACTCATGGGTTCGGAGCTCCAGGGCAAACTGCTCGACGAAATGCTCCAGCTGCACGGCGGTTACGGGTTCATGAGTGAGTACCGAATTGGCCAAGCATGGATTGATGCTCGCGTGGCGCGCATTTATGGCGGGACTTCGGAAATAATGAAAGAAATTATCAGCCGAAAGCTCTAAACGATGATTTCGAATCGGTTCAGGTGACTGACATGATGCACAAGGTTATTGAGGCAGTAACGATCAAGTTGGATGTCATTCTAAAAGTGATTTCCTTACAAATGTTGCTCGTAGCCTGTGCATTTGGGCAGGGGCTGCCGGCAGATGTTGACGGACAGGATGCTAAACGAGCAAAAGCGCTATTAAATAAGGCTGTGTCCTACTATCAAGAAGCGGGCGATGCCTCACTGGCTGCCATCAGCAGGCAAGGCCAATTTACGGATGATGAGCTGTACGTATACGTTGTCAATACGGAAGGTACGATGCTCGCAAGCGGCGGGCCCTCAGCAACCTTGATTGGCCGGGATGTTTCTCAAGCACTAGGCGAATCGCTGAGAGCAGAGTTTCGGCAGGCGCTCGATCGTCCCGAGACTGGTGAGATATATCACGCTACTTATCGGTGGCAGAATTGGTCTAGTGGCCGCTATGAAAAGAAAAGTGTTTTCTACACGCGTGTTGACGATAAGGTTTTTGCAGTTGGCTATTACGTTCCTCGGTCGAATGAAAAACAAGCAAAAGAACTGTTGAATCGGGTTGTTCAATCAATCAATGAAAATCCAGAAGAAACCATTGAAAAAATAAATGGTTTGTCTCCCGAGTTTCTCCAAGATGATTTGTATGCCTTTGTTATTGATCGCGATTCAGAGCGATTTGTTGCTCACGGATATAATCGTCGATTGGTGGGAAGTGACTTCAATAAGATTCGGTCGACAGATAAAAAGCCTATCGGGAAAAGCATTTTGGAAATGGCAGAAGCGAACAATAGTGGGAAAATGTCGTATTTGTGGCCAAATCCAACGACTAACTCCAATGAGCCAAAAATAACTCTATTCAGAGTTACAGGTAAATATATAGTTGCGGTTGGATACTATTTGAACGCTGATGATCAGTAATGGCTGAATAAACGTTGAAGAATAAATAAAAACCGGTCCGAAATAATGTTTTATTCAGAGATGAAAACTTTGGGTTCCTTGCGAAGCTCGGAGCTGAAAAAAAGAGAAAAAGTCATGAGTCTTGAAAACCTGACCAAACAATATGAAGAAATCCTCATGGGGCTTGATCCCAATCCGTCCCGTAACGGACTAGTCGGCACTCCACAGCGTGCCGCGAAGGCAATGCAGTTTTTGTGTCGAGGTTATGATCAATCTCTGGATGAAGTCGTAAATGGGGCCTTGTTTGAGTCCGATAACGACGAAATGGTTTTGGTTAAAGACATTGAGTTGTACTCCCTGTGTGAGCATCACATGTTGCCTTTTGTGGGCAAAGCCCATGTTGCCTACATCCCTTCCGGCAAGGTTATTGGTTTATCTAAAGTTGCTCGGATTGTTGATATGTTCGCTCGACGCTTGCAGATTCAGGAGAACCTGACCAGGGAAATCGCAGAGGCTTTACAAAGTGTGACTCAGGCAGACGGTGTTGCCGTTGTTATTGAAGCCAGGCACATGTGCATGATGATGCGAGGAGTGGAAAAGCAGAACTCAAAAATGTACAGCTCAGTTATGCTCGGCGCTTTTCGTGAATCAGTAAATACACGGCAAGAGTTTCTCCAGCTCGTCAGCAGAGGGTAGTGAGAGCCCTTTTGGCGTAAATCGTTGTATTCGTTGATCGCTGGTGCCTCTAATTTTCGCAAGTTGAGCAACCAATAAGGCAGAACTGAAAATGTCGCGCTTTTCCGAAAAATCATTTGTTATTACCGGTGGCACTAGCGGCATTGGGTTTGCTACAGCACTCTCCATTGCCAAGGAAGGGGGGCGCGTTCTCGTCACGGGTACAGGCCAAGAGCGTCTCGAAGCTGCGGCGACGGCACATCCAAATATAGAAGCGGTCTTCAATGATGCGTCTGATTTCAACACCGCGGACCGGTTGGCTGAAGAGGTTCGAAAGAGATTTGGTTTAATTGACGGCGCGTTTTTGAACGCCGGCAAGGGTGGGGGAGCCATTTTGGGGGAAATCACCCCTGAACTCTATCGAGAGCTAGTCGATCTGAATGTCGGTGGAGTTCTTTTTGGCGTGCAGGCGTTAAGCAGTCTGGTGAAAGACGGAGGCAGCCTAGTGCTCATGTCCTCTCTCGCAAAAGATAAGGGAATGGCTGGTGGCGCGGTCTATTCAGCGGCCAAGGGAGCAGTCCGCTCGATGACCCGAGCTTTTGCTCGTGAGCTTTTGTCGCGTCGAATTCGTGTGAATGCTGTAAGTCCAGGGCCCATCCACACCCCATTTTTTAAGCGCACCGGGCGTACTGATGAGGCGGTGGAACAGATGCAATCTGCGTTTTGTAAGTCAAACCCCATGGGACGGATGGGAACGGCTGATGAAGTGGCGTCCGTGGTTCTGTTCCTATTATCGGATGAGGCTAGCTATGTTACTGGTACCGATTATGCAGTGGATGGGGGTGAGGCTCAGATATAGAGTGTCGCTCCAGTTAAATGGGAAGGTCTGTGGTTAACTTGACTCGTTTTAATACGAAGCTCGAATTGACACCTGTAACTCCCGGAAGATGGACCAGCGTCTTTTTCAGAAAGTTCTCATAGTCTTCAATACTGCGAGCCATGACTCGAAGCATATAATCACTTTCTCCGCTCATTGAAAAGCACTCGACTATCTCGGGATGAGTTTGGACCTCCGCCTCAAGAGCTTCCAGAGTTTCCTCCTCCTGCCTAGCTACTTTTAAATGAGCGACCACGTCGATAACGATCCCCAAGCTCTTTGGATCCAGGATAACTGCCCGCCCTGAGATAACACCATCGTCTTCCAGTTTTTTTATTCGGCGCCAACACGGTGTCTGAGATAGACCTATCTTTTCGGCCAAATACGACACGGAAGCCTCAGGCCGGTCCTGGAGAAAACGCAAAATTTTCAGGTCTGTTGTGTCCATAAAAATCCAGATTCCGAAAAGAGAATTTAATTCTAATATAAGTATAAAATAGGGAAATGCAACCTAAAAAATCCGGTTTTGGGAAGAAAATGAACAAAGAAAATCCCTTATGTGCATGACATCATCGTTGTACAAAGAGAGAGGGGAGTGACACTCAATGACCAATTCGAAACCACTTCATTTGCATGTTCCCGAGCCGCCTGCCCGCCCAGGAGACAAGCCGAGCTTCAGTCATCTTGTGATTCCAGAGGCTGGTGAAACTAGGAAGCCAGATGTCACAGACTCTGAATCGGATATGCGGGATCTGCCTTACGGACTGGTTCGTGTCCTGGACGATAGTGGGGCGGCCATCGGGCCGTGGGACCCGGGGTTGTCTCCCGATGTTTTGCGCAAAGGCTTGCGGTCTATGCTTTTGACCCGGGTTTTCGACGAGAGGCTCTTCCGTGTGCATCGCCAGGGAAAAACCAGCTTTTACATGAAGTCGACGGGAGAAGAGGCCATCGGCGCGGCTCAATCACTTGCTCTGTCTCAGGGCGATATGTGCTTTCCTACATACCGGGTGATGAGCTGGTTAATGGCAAGGGATTATCCACTAATCGATATGGTTAATCAGATCTTCTCTAATGAGAAGGATCCGTTGAAAGGCAGGCAACTTCCAATTCTCTTTTCTGCCCGTGACTATGGCTTCTACTCACTTTCAGGAAATGTTGGAAGTCGATTTGGCCATGCGGTGGGTTGGGCCATGGCATCCGCTTACAAAGGCGACGACAAGATTGCCCTAGGTTACATAGGCGAGGGGACTACTGCCGAAGGTGATTTCCACGAGGCACTGACTTTCGCCTCAGTTTATAAGGCTCCTGTAATTCTCTGTGTTACTAACAATCAATGGGCGATTTCTAGCTACTCAGGCATTGCCGGTGCAGAAGCAACGACATTTGCAGCAAAAGCACTTGCTTATGGATTACCTGGTTTGAGAGTAGATGGTAACGATTTCCTCGCTGTTTGGTCTGCGACAAAGTGGGCAGCAGAGAGGGCTAGAAACAATCTTGGTGCGACTTTGATTGAGTTCTTCACCTACCGAGCTGCTGGCCATTCCACTAGTGACGACCCCACAAAGTATAGGCCCGCAGACGAAGCAGAGCACTGGCCTCTGGGCGATCCACTCGAGCGTCTGAAACATCATCTGATCTCCATGGGAGAGTGGGATGAAGAGCGGCATGAGGCTTTGACCGATGAGCTGTCTGAAACGGTACGTGCCGCGGTAAAAGAAGGTGAGGCCGTAGGCACTCTCGGTCAATCCAAACCCAGTGTTCGTGAAATGTTCGAAGGCGTCTTTGCAGAACCAGATTGGCGGGTGCTGGAACAGCGTCGGGAAGTGGGGATCTGAAAATGGCAAAAATGAATATGATTCAGGCGCTGAACTCAGCGCTAGATGTGATGCTTGAGAGGGATCCCAATGTTCTCATCTTCGGTGAGGATGTTGGCTACTTTGGTGGTGTTTTCCGCGTAACCGACAAGTTGCAGGAGAAGCATGGAAAAACCCGTTGCTTTGATGCTCCCATTTCTGAAGGAGGGATCATCTCAACCGCTATCGGAATGGGCGCCTATGGACTGAGGCCCGTTGCGGAAATTCAGTTTGCAGATTACATCTTACCGGCTTATGACCAATTGGTATCGGAGGCTGCTCGGTTGAGATATAGATCTGGAGGCGAATTTTGGGCGCCTATTACCGTTCGATCGCCCTATGGAGGAGGTATTTTTGGTGGTCAAACCCACAGCCAGAGCCCGGAAGCCATATTTGCGCACATTACCGGTTTGAAGACAGTCATTCCCTCGAATCCCTACGATGCGAAAGGCTTGCTCATATCATCTATTGAGTCTGACGATCCTATTATTTTTCTCGAACCAAAGCGGATCTATAACGGTCCCTTTGATGGCCACCATGAAAGACAAATTAAAAGCTGGGCCGATCATCCGGATGCTGATGTGCCAGAGGGACACTATACGGTTCCATTAGGTAAAGCCGCCACGGTTCGTCATGGCAGCGATGTCACTGTGCTGGCATACGGAGCAATGGTTCATGTGGCTAAGGCAGGAATCGAAGAGAGTGGCGTTGATGCTGAGCTTCTGGATCTGCGCTCGATCGTTCCTCTGGATATCGACGCAATTGTTCAGTCAGTCAAAAAGACGGGTCGTTGTGTGATTCTTCATGAGGCGTCTCGTTATGGTGGGTTCGGAGGAGAGCTTTCCGCGCTAGTCCAAGAACGTTGTTTTTATCACCTCAAGAGCCCTATCGAAAGAGTCGCTGGCTGGGATACTCCATACCCCCATGCATTTGAGTGGGATTATTTTCCAGGGCCCATGAGACTTGCTAAAGCATTGCAAAAGTCGATGAATCACTGATTACGGAGGAAAGAAAAATGGGGCTATATGTATTCCGCCTTCCGGATATTGGTGAGGGCGTCGCCGAGGCCGAGATTGTTGAGTGGTATGTAAAAATCGGAGACAAGATCGAAGAAGACCAGACTCTTGTCGATGTTATGACCGATAAAGCTACTGTTGATATCACTTCACCTGTCAGTGGTGTTGTTGTTGCAGTTCATGGAAACATTGGTGATCAGGCTGCCGTTGGGTCAACTTTGGTTGAGCTGGAAGTAGAAGGAACTGGTAATGTTGATCAAGCTGAACAGGTGGACGTTCCGGAAACTCAAGCCGTCGAACCATCCGATAAAGAGGCTGAAGAGGAACCTCAACCTGAATTTAGTTCAGAGTCGAGTAATCCAAGAAAATCAGAGTATAGAGGGGGGCAGGTATCTGCAGATAGATATCCTTTGCGTAATCCTGGAGATGATCCTCTGGCTGCGCCGGCCACTCGAAAGCGAGCCTACGAACTAGGAATCCCTCTTCAGTTTGTCCCGGGCACCGGACCTGGCGGGCGAATTACACCAGATGATCTGCAAAGTTATATCGAGCAAGGAGGCGCTGGGCCTGTCCAATCTGGGCATGCGAAGCGGACGACGGTCACTGAGCAGAAAGTTATTGGCCTGCGCCGGAAAATCGCAGAAAAGATGCAGGACGCTAAAAGGCGAATTCCACATTTTGGATTCGTCGAAGCATTTGATTTGACCGAGCTGGAAAATCTGCGAAAAGCCTTGAATGCAGATCGCGGTGAGGATACGCCGAAACTGACATTGTTGCCCTTCTTTATGAAGGCCGTCGCGCAGCTGCAGAGTGAATTCCCTGAGATTAATGCTCGTTATGATGACGAGGCAGGCATTCTATATAAATACGATGGTGTTCATATCGGCATTGCCGCACAGACTCCCCAAGGCCTGATGGTGCCAGTGGTAAGGCATGTTGAGTCTCTCAATCTTTGGGACTGTGCTAGAGAGCTGAGCAGAGTGACCAAGGCTGCTCGTGAGGGCACTGCCGCGCGAGATGAACTTTCCGGATCGACGATTACTTTGACTAGTCTCGGAGTTCTTGGTGGCATCTCTGCTACGCCAATCATTAATGCTCCGGAAGTGGCAATAATTGGTCCCAATAAGTTGGAAGAGCGCCCTGTAGTACGTGATGGTCAAATGGTAATTCGGACCATGATGAACGTGTCGTCGTCTTTTGATCATCGGATTGTTGATGGTCACGACGCAGCAAGTTTCATTCAACGGCTAAAGCGTTTGATTGAGCGACCCACCTTGATATTTCTGGAGCGTCCATGAGCGAAGTAATTAAAACAAAAGTTCTGGTTGTTGGGGGCGGTCCCGGCGGATACGTTGCAGCGATTCGTTGTGGCCAGTTAGGACTCGATACGGTTCTTGTCGAAGCGGATCAATTAGGCGGAACATGCCTGACTCGAGGATGTATTCCGTCAAAAGCGATGATCCACGCGGCCAGTGAATTTTCCGCCATGATGAAAGCTGCTAGTAAGCCGCATCTAGGGATTTCATTGTCGGAACCACCAAGAGTGGATCTGGCTGCAACTGTGGATTGGAAAGACTCCATCGTCAAGCGACTGAACATGGGAGTAGCTGCCCTGCTCAAGCGAGCAAAAGTAAAGGTAGTTAAAGGTTGGGGGACTTTTTCGGATGCCAAAACATGCAACGTTGAAACCGCCGATGGAGTAGTTACTATCCAGAGCGAGCATGTGATTTTGGCGACTGGTTCTGCGCCTGTTGAATTGCCATTTCTGCCCTTGGGCGGAAAAGTTATTAGCTCAACTGAGGCGTTGTCCCTCTCAGACGTGCCTTCAAAGCTAGTCGTTATTGGCGCTGGTTACATTGGGCTGGAGCTGGGCATTGCATATGCAAAATTGGGAAGCGATGTGACAATTGTAGAATCGTCTGATCGCATTCTACCTCTGTATGATGAAGCTCTCGTTGAGCCAGTCCGGCGCTGGCTGGATGAGAATGCTGTAAAGCTCCATCTGAATGCTCGCGCTTTGGGAGAGCGTGATGGAGGTCTAGCCGTCGAGCTTGAAGGCGGTAGCGAAACTGTTTTGCCCGCCGATAATATTCTGGTAACAGTCGGGCGAAAGCCGGTGACACAAGGCTGGGGGCTCGAAAATATGGCGCTGGATATGGATGGTCGCTATGTGAGAGTGGACGAGCAATGCGCGACCTCTATGAAAAATGTCTGGGCGATTGGCGATTTGGTTGGTGAGCCGATGCTTGCCCATAAAGCTTCAGCTCAAGGAGAGGTCGTGGCCGAGGTGATTGCCGGCAAAAGGCGTCGATTTGATCCTGTGGCTATTCCCGCTGTTTGCTTTACCGAGCCCGAAATTGTGAGCGTGGGCGCTGAGCCTAGTCTGGCTGGAACAGTGACTGGAGTGTTCCCTGTAGGGGCGAATGGGCGAGCCCTATCAATGGATGCAGGAGACAACGGGGGCTTTGTAAGGGTCGTTGCACATTCGGAAACCCATAGAATTTTGGGGGTACAGGCCGTTGGTACTCATATCTCCGAATTAACGGCAGCTTTTGTCACTGCCGTCGAAATGGGCGCCACCGTCGATGATATTGAAGGTATGATTCAAGCGCACCCGACGTTGGGAGAAATGTTCCATGAGGCATCTCTGAAAATTCTTGGCCACGCAATTCACGCATAGTTGCCGAATGGAGAGGCTCGTAAGCGCTCTTGATATAATCATGCTGGGTACGGCCGAGTATCAATCTGAGGGACTGAATGAACCAGTTCCTCAGACTCCCGCACCTGGCTTGATTACGTGGAGTACGAACGGTCACTCAGATCACGATTCACAGCTGAGAAAGGTTCTAGATAAGTCACGATAAGCAGTCACTTATCATGGTTCATATACGAGTGGAAACGACTCCACGTTCAAAGCATGTGGGAGAAGTTAAGAAAAAGTTGACGGGGCAGAGGAATACCAAGCTCAAGTCCCCCGACTACTAAAGAGATATGCATTGTTTACGGAAACCGAAATAAAGTTGAGGATCACTCCTAAAACTGCGGACTCTATCAAGGCTAGCTCGCTGGTAGATTCTCGCTTGGTTGGATGCTGGCAATCCAGCATGATTCTCAATCAGTACTATGATACTGCGGAAAGAGATCTCGCCCGCGCAGGGGTTGCGTTGCGTCTGCGCATCGATGGCAATAGATATATCCAAACTTTCAAGCATAGCGGTAGCGGTCTGGCTGGCCTGTCTGTCAGGAAGGAATGGGATTGGTATCTAGATTCGCCAGAGCTCGACACCGCTTTGATTGAGTCACATAGTTGGCCGGCTGGATTGCGGGAGTTGGACCTGAGCCACATCGAACCCATTTTCCGCACTGACTTTCGTAGGACCCGCGGTCTCTTACGTTGGGCTTTGCATGGGAGAACCGTGGAAGCGGAAGTGGCGATTGATCAGGGCTCAATAGCCACAGATGCAGGTTTTGAGCCTATATGTGAGCTAGAAATAGAACTAAGAGAGGGGCCTGAAACCGCCGTCACTGCGCTAGCACTAGAGTTGGCGAATACTAATTCGTTAATGCCTTGTGATTTGAGTAAATCAGATCGTGGTTACAGACTCCTCGGATTCTGCTCTGGCATAGCTCATGATGACCGAGAAGAGCTATGGCGCGGATCAAAAATTTCAAGTGTGGTCCTTGGTTTGGGACGCTCCATACTTAATGACGTGGTTTCATTATCCGAACACTTTTTTTCGTTCCGTGACCACGAAAGCTTCTCCAAACTGCACCTGAAATTGATATTTCTTTACTCATATTTTCACCTTTTTGATTTTGTGAAATTTCGGATCAAACAATTTAGGGAGCTGTCGAGTCTGGCGGGCAGACTATTGGGTGAATCTAGCCATTTGTCTCAAATTGCGATCAGTGAAGGTTTCGATTCAGGGCTGGCCTCTCGGATCCTTAGTGTGTTCATTGAGGAACATTTGTGGGGGCAACTTTTAATTGGGTTTGGGGACTGGCTGTTTAGTTACGAATTGGAGTGCGAAGTCCAAGAAGCTGGTAACGAAAGCTTTATAGACGAACCCTTAGAGTCTTGGCTAGCCACAGAAGCAAAAAAAACGACTAGCGCCATTAGGCTTTGGCATAAAAAAAATACCTGTAAAGATGGTGGTAGGTGTGGAGAGTCTGAATTAAACCCCATTTATCGCCTCGCGTTCCTGGTTGAGTATTTTGATGAATGCTTGGGGATTAATAAAAGCCACCAAAATCCCGATCTTAAAGAGTTCTTGTTATATGGGCAGGTTAAAGCCGTACCCTCATATCTTTCTCGGAAAGGTTCAATCGTATGGCTGGCGATAGAAAGGTTGGAGGAGCAGGCTGAAAAGTATGTGCAAGGAAGTGGCAAAGGCTGGGGATCGTAAGGTCGAATTAATGTTGGATATTGGCAGGAGAAAACCGTGAAGAATAAACCATCAATACTTATCACGGGGGGCGGGCAACGCATTGGACTTCACTGCGCTCAACGGTTTGTTGAGGACGGTTACCACGTTACGATCACATGCCGCAATTTTCGCAAAGAGTGGGTGGAAAATCCTCTTAAAGGCATAGATGTCATTCAGGCAGACTTCTCGACAATAGAAGGGATTGAAGAATTTATTGATACGATAAAGTTCCAAGGAAAAAAATTTAGAGCGATCATACATAACGCTTCGCAATGGCTTGATGATAGTGAAGGGTGCGAATCGTTTCAAACGATGTTTATGATTCACATGCAGGCTCCTTACATGATCAATAATGCCTGTGACTTGCTGTTTTATGACGACGGGCCTGCTGATATCGTCCATGTTACGGACTATGGTGCTCAACACGGCAGTGGTAAGCACGTGGCTTACGCTTCAACGAAAGCAGGCCTTGAAAACATGACGTTGTCGTATGCGAAGAAGTTGGCTCCACGAGTAAAGGTCAACTCGATAGCTCCTTTTCTTATTATGTTCAATGAAGGAGATTCAGAGGAGTATAAAGAAAAATCGTTAAATAAATCTGTTTTGGGAATCGAGCCGGGACCTGAAGTCGTCTACCAAGGGGTGCGTTATCTGATGGATAATATTTATGTTACAGGCGAATGCTTGAATTTGGATGGTGGTCGACACCTGTAATCGGGATGTATACGGGTGCTAGCGAATTTTATATGACACATGAACGGCAGTGGTGGTGTAAGAGTCTCTATGATTTTTAGTTATAATTAAAGTGAAAGGCCGTTTGATTAAGCCCTCCGAAGACCTGGTTTTCGAGGTCGTCTTCTCTCTATGATGTTCAGCGAATTATTGGGTTTGTAGAGAACCGAATTTGTTAAACAGGTATAAAAAGAATAATGACAGAACAAACCTCGAGCCTGTCGCGTCAAGCTGTTCTTTTATTGCTTCTATTAAGCTGTATTGCAATCGGGGCAAAAATATTACTCCTTGAATTCATGAAAATTGATCTCGTGCCAGTTTCTCGAGATCTCACTCTAGCAGAGGCAGTAGGCCTGATACTGGCGGGATCCACTTTGGGCGTTATGGTGCTTGGAGTTTCAAAGCCGGTTAGGATGGTTTTCTCGGCAGTTTTGCTCATATACAGTCTGAGCAGCTTGGTGCAATCCGTTAACATTTTCGGAGAATCTGGGCTTTTCTCGATAAAGGTTAGGTTGTTACCGTTAATGCCCGCTGCGATTGCAACACTGGCAGGCATTTGTTGTGCTCTGGGGCTGACTCGACGAACACTGATTCTCTGGCGGCTATTCGGCAGCATAGCTGGAGCAGTCGGCATTCTTGCGATTCTTCAGGGATTGGGTGTTTCAAGCTTCCCGAGTACTCTCCAGATTCCGGCTGATCAGGCGTCTTTTACCGGGGCTCTTTTTGCGATAGCAATTGGCGTTATTGCATGGATGTTGGCCGGAAGTATTAATCGTCCGGCTATCTCACTTCCCTACTCGGCGATCGGCATAGGGATCGCTGGGACGCTAGCAACCGTGATTTTGATGTGTGTTGCGTCCATCGACCGCCATGAAGAAAGGTTGAAAGCTGCAAACGGGGTCCTTGAAAATCTGACTCATGCTATTGAACAGGCGGTAATCCCCCCATTTTTAGCGGGGTTCAAAAGTAGACCTCAGGCCATTCTGGCCAACTTCTGTTGAGGGGTAATCCCTCCGAGCCCCATATTGGGTCGTTCGTGATTGTAGTGCCAGAGCCAACGAGTGGCATAATCCTGGACTTCTTCGGTGCTGTCGAATAGATATTGTGCCAGCCAATCGTAACGGACCGTTCGGTTGTAGCGTTCGATATAGGCATTCTGCTGGGGTTTGCCGGGCTGGATAAACGCCAGTGCAATACCTTGCTTCTCTGCCCAGGTCGCCAGCTTACCGCTGATGTACTCGGGGCCGTTGTCACAGCGAATGGAGCGTGGTTTCCCTCGCCACTCAATGATCTGCTCAAGTGATCGGATAACACGCTCTGCCGGAAGTGAGAAGTCCACCTCGATGCCAAGGCCTTCTCGGTTGAAGTCATCAATCACATTCAGCAGCCTGTAACCGCGACCATCGTTTAACTGGTCATGCATGAAGTCCATCGACCAACTGTCGTTGATCGTTTCCGGCACCGCCAAGGGCTCTGGCTTTTCACGAACCAGGCGTTTCTTGGGCTTGATGCGCAGGTTCAGCTCCAGTTCCCGATAGATCCGGTAGACTCGCTTGTGATTCCAGCGAAACCCTTTGACGTTTCGAAGGTGCAAAAAGCACAGGCCAAAACCCCAGTTCCGCTGGTTGTGAGTCAACCGCACCAACCAGTCCGCGATTTCAGCATTCTCGCTGCTCAACTTGGGCTGATAGCGGTAGCAGGTCTCACTGATGCTGAACATCCAGCAGGCCAGGCGAATGCTGACGCGCCTTTCACTGACGGCTTTTTGCGCCATCTCACGTCGACGAGACGGCTTTACCACTTTTTTTCAATGGCTTCCTTGAGGATGTCCGACTTGAGCCGCTCCTCGGCGTACATCTTCTTGAGCCGACGGTTTTCATCCTCCAGCTCTTTCAGGCGGGCCATCATGGACGCATCCATGCCACCGAATTTCGCTCGCCATTTGTAAAACGACGCACTGCTCATGCCGTGCTCACGGCATAGCTCCGGAACCGGCACGCCGTTCTCGGCTTGTTTCAGGATCGACAGTATCTGGCTGTCGGAAAAACGTGACTTCTTCATGCAGAATCTCCCTGCGTGTAGCTTACGGAAAATTCTACTTTTGATCACCGCTGTTTTTCGGGTGGATTACCCGGGCACTTAATTGGTGGCAGTCCCAACAGAAAGCTCCATCAGAGGAGGATATTAACCTGTATGACCGTGCACCGGTTATCAGATCACTGCTGGATCCTGAAAGAATAGATAGCCTTAACGAAGAGGATCTCATTGAAATTATCTGGGCAAATCACTCAACGAAAGACCATGTATCCAAACTTCCTGCGTCGATGCTTAACTTGCCAAAGGGTTCGGTAGCCAAGATGGCTGATCGCGTTGAGCGTTTCGCAGGTTGGTTGAATGACCAACGCAACGGTAGAGGACAGAGCTTTAAGGAGCTTGTCAGGCACGTACTATATGGAGGACCGGGGCAAGAACTACCAGTCCGTTTATTCGAAGCCCAACATGACCCAGCTCTCAAGATTCCTCACATCGGAATAAATCAACTGGCAGAACTTGCCGGGTGGGCCCAGCCCGATTGGTTTCCTCCAAGGAATGGGCGAACCAGCAAATCTCTCCGTGCCTTGGGATACGACGTCAAGATTTACTAGAGAAACCCTTAGCTGAACAGCGAATCTTTAGCTCGGACAGGGGGTTGCCTGGATTTCCTCTAAATTGAATCATTTCGCCGCCAAGTTTAATTACCAATTTTTATAAGTTTCTCACTCCGTACTTCTACACTATTTTTAACATAATATACATTATGCGCAGTACGATATGGGGTTTTGGGGCGATTCGGCCAACAATTGGACGACCACAGAAAGTGCTAAAGAATAGCCACAGAAAGTGCTAAATTTTCACAGGAAGTACTAAATTCGTCGCCCACCTTTCTATCTCTATGATTCTGAATGTTTTTCGGTTTTTTCTCGAATAGCGCCTTTCGGGGCGATCAGTGCCTTGGATTCTGGCGGTTAGTTTCGATTGTGGAATAGCGTCAGCTCTGACCGAACTCCGCAATTTTAGGTAATGCCCTGGGTTCGAAAGGTATTGGCCGATGCCGGTAAAAAACATCCCCTATACCTCTCGAGAAGTATCATGCGAATCGGAGCACGGATTTTTGTTATGGCAGCCTCGGAACCGCTCTGTGAATTGAGAGAAAACGTGGAACGGTGTTATCGATAATCCGGTTGAGACGATCCGCTCCTGATTATTGAAAACCGTAGTACTCGTCAGCTCTGGAAGAAATGGACGTTACAAGGCGCAACCAATGGTCCGTTTGGGATGATTAGGTCTGCCTGGGTGCCCTGAGCATAATAGTTCTCTACTAAACTCCAGAAATCCGTTAAAATCACATTATTACGGATTTTATTTTCACCCTCTCCTCGCATCCGAGCGGCTTACCAGGAGCTCCCCGATGGGCAAAACCGGCCAGGCACGCGTGCTCACGCCCGAACAGTTCGCTCACCTCTTGCACGTGATCAAAGGGCATCGTTACCCGGAAAAGAACACGGCGCTGGTTCAGATCAGCTTCAAGCTCGGACTGCGAGTTCAGGAAATTGCCCTTCTCCAGATCAAAGACGTCGCCGAACTCGGCCCTGAAAGTTCTGGTCAGTGCTCTTTCAAACTTAAGGAAATCCTTGCGTTGCCAGCGGCTTACACTAAAGGTGCCGATGCGTTGAAGCGATCCAAATCCACGTACCAGCGGCGTCGAATCAGTTTTAGTGTTCACGATTTCCACCAGCTTGTTCAGCGAATTGAAACCATGGCCAAGGCTGGCGCCGAGATCAAACCGGAGGATTTTTATCCTGAGGTCAAAAAACATCGTGGTAAATCGCGCGATCTTCCAATGAATGACGTTGCGCTGAGAACGGCTATAGAAAATCACCTTGCGATCCGCCTGGCAGCGCATCCCTCAGTGAAAAAGACGGATCCTCTATTCCTGACTCAAAAAGGAGGCCCCTATTCTCCCAATACTCTCCAGGAACACTTTGCTCTCATGCATAGACATTGGGCAGGTATTGAGCGAGCCAGCTCCCACAGTGGCCGGAGGACTTTAATGACGAATATCATTCATGAACAAAAGAAGTCAGTTAAGGTCGCCCAAAAAATCGCTGGCCATGTGTCACCGTCAACAACGCTCATTTACGAAGAACCTCCCGAGGAGTCACTGAAGGAAGCGTTGCAGGATGCCGGGTACAAATATATTGGTTAGTCCAGCAAACGAATAAACTTTGGAGCGAAGTCATTATCACAGTTCAAACTCCCCAGAAATGCCACTGGTTTGCTTACCTGATTTCAGCCCACTTGTCATGAGTCTTGTTGATAGCGCCGGCCCCATAGCTGCACTGCCCCACCAAACGTAGTTTTCATTTCAATTGGAGATGGTTTGGTGACTGAAGCGTGAAGTTCAGTGTGGTCGCAAAGCGAACATTCAAGCGGCTGGAGCAATACTCTCCCCCCGCTGTATTAAGCCTCTTTTTTAGGAATGTTCGCAGCGACAGGGCAGAACCCGGGGCTTGCCGAATAGGTTGCCTTGGCTATTGAATAGCGATGACAAACTTCGTCAAATGACATGCCATTGAGGGTCGGACGGGATTCTGGAAATATCCGCCAAAGTTGAGATAAGCTATTGATAACAAAACTATTTT